>Ga0256405_10000178_pt1 | contig 208276 bp, 176 predicted proteins | sample RumenRJG_02DNA_FD_189096 | JGI IMG/M metagenome (GOLD analysis project Ga0256405, IMG submission 189096) | Bovine rumen microbial communities from Lethbridge, Alberta, Canada - RJG_02 | ecosystem: Host-associated > Mammals > Digestive system > Stomach > Rumen | place: Canada: Alberta...
GAACCAGTGCCGCAGGCTTGCCGAGAGATACTCCCGGTGGGTGCTTGACGGGATGCCCGTGGACATCGAAGGCCCTCAAAATGCCTCTTGACAATCTATAGGAGCGTCGGCTTCGTCTTTGGAGCAGCCACCGCAGCGTACCAGTGCGAGGGAGAGACGCACGGGCACGGCAAGGGAGAAGTGTCCTGGGACCCTTTCCTCGCCAAGAAGGGGCGCTTCTCCGCTGACCCCGCCTCGGACTTCTACCATAGCTACGAGCATGACCTTGCCCTGTGCGAGCGCTTTGGCATCAACGGCATCCGCATCTCCATAGCCTGGAGCCGGATCTTCCCCCAGGGCGTCGGCGCAAGGAACCCCGAAGGCATCGCGTTCTACCATGACGTGTTCCGCGCCTGCCGTGCCCATGGCGTGGAGCCCTATGTCACGCTGCACCACTTTGACACGCCGCTTGCCCTCTTTGACAAGGGCGGCTTTCTCGACCGTGCCACCATCGACGTCTTCGAGGACTATGCCCGCTTCTGCTTTGCGGAGTTTGGCGACGAGGTCAGCAACTGGTTCACCTTCAACGAGATCTGGGCCGTGGCCAGCAACACCTTCATCGAGGGGACCTTCCCTCCGGGAGGCATCACGGGTGCCCTCGACAAGGCGCTGCAGTGCAACCACAACATGATGCTTGCCCACGCCCGGGCGGTGCTCGCCTTCCACGAAGGGGGTCACAGGGGCAAGATCGGCGTGGTGCACACCTTTGAGAGCAAATACCCCTACGACGAGAACGACCCCGCCGACATCCAGGCGGCCAAGAACGAGGACGTCCTGCAGAACCAGTTCCTGCTCGACGCGACGTTCAGGGGCGACTATGCTCCCGACACGCTGGAGTGCGCAGAGTGCCTCGCCGCGCTTTCGGGAGGTGCGCTCGACATCCGCGAGGAGGACCTCCTCTGCATGCGCCGGGCAGCACGACACAACGACTACCTGGGCATCAACTACTACCAGAGCCGCTTCCTGCGCAGCTATGACGGCCCCACGGTCCTGCATCACAACGCGACGGGTGACAAGGGCACCGAGCGCTTTGCCCTCGCAGGCGTGGGCGAGCGCGTGAACAAGGAGGGGATCCCCCGCACGGACTGGGACTGGCTGATCTACCCGGAGGGCATGTACGACCTGCTCGTGCGCATCCGCCTGCAGTACCCCAACTACAAAGAGATCCTCATCACCGAAAACGGGATGGGCGCCAAGGACGTGCTGGTAGAGGACACCGTCGACGACTCCTACCGCATCGACTACGTGCGAGCCCACCTGGAGTGGCTGCTCAAGGCCATTGACGCAGGCGTCAACGTCACCGGCTACTTCCTGTGGTCGCTCATGGACATGTTCAGCTGGACCAACGGTTACGGCAAGCGCTACGGCTTCTTCTACGTCGACTTCGAGACCCAAAGGCGCATTCCCAAAGCATCTGCGTACTGGTATGCGCAGGTCGCTCGATTAGGCAGGCTCACCTAGCAGCTCCGCGGCGCAAGGACGCGCCCACAACGAGGGAGGAGCACCCGATGAAAGACATCAACAGCATTGCGGATCGTCTGTTCCCCTATCTTTCCAGCAAGGTTGAAGGCCCCTCGGGACCGGTGCTCGCCATACGCTCGCCCGCCCGCAGCGAGATCGCCGGAAACCACACCGACCACGAGGGCGGGCGCGTGATCGCAGGCGCGCTTGACCGAAGCATCGAATGCCTCGCGACACCCATCGCCTCGCATGAGCTGCGCGTATACAGCGAGGGCTTTGAGCCCGTCCATGTGACCCTTGACGACCTTGATCCCCGCCCGGACGAATACGTGAGCTCCACCGCCCTCGTCCGCGGCATGGCCGCGCAGATGCTCGCCACGGGACGCACGCCCCAAGGCTTCGTCCTCGTCATGACGAGCGACATCCCCTCGGGCGGAGGACTGTCATCCTCAGCAGCCTACGAGCTGGCGCTCTGCCGAGCGATGGAGGCGCTTTGGCCAGGACGGGCAATCGATCCCATCGAGGCGGCGCAGATGGCGCAGCGCGTCGAGCAGGATTGGTTTGGCAAGCCGTGCGGACTCATGGACCAGCTTGCCGTGAGCCTTGGTGGCCTGTCCTACATGGACTTCAGGGACGCGGACCCCCGGGCGCAGAAGCTTTCCTTTGACTTTGCCGAGCACGACTACGCGCTGGTCCTCACCGAAGTCGGATGCGACCACAGCGCCTACACCGACGAGTACGCCGCCGTACCAACCGAGATGAAGCAGGTCGCCGAGGCCTTTGGCTATGAGCGGCTCGCCGACATCGAGGAGGACGCGCTGTTTTGGTATCTGCGCGCCCTGCGCCATCGCCTGGGCGATCGCCCGGTGTTGCGGGCCTTCCACTACTTCCAGGAGATGCGTCTGGTTGACGCCCGTTGGGATGCCCTCAAGGAGGGCGACATGGGGCGCTTCATCGAGCTGACCCGTCGCTCGGGCGCGAGCTCGGCGATGTTTTTGCAGAACGTGAGCGCGGCAGGGTCACGAGAGCAGGACTGCATGGTTGCCATCGCGCTGTCTGAGCACCTCCTGCAAGGCCGCGGCGCCACGCGCATCCACGGAGGGGGCTTTGGCGGCTCCATCCAGGCCTTTGTCCCCTACGAGCTTACGAGCATGTACGCTGCCGGCATGAACAAGTGGCTGGGCCCGGACGCCTGCAAGGTGTACGAGATTTCCGACGAAGGAGCTGAGGCAGAATGGCTATAACACAGAGCGCGGCAGCGCTGGTCGCCTACGCAGCGCGATGCGCCATCATCAGCCCGGACGACAGAACCTGGGCATTCAACCGCATCCTCGGCGCCTTGCGCCAGAGCGGCTCCACGCCGCTGTGGGATGCCGTCGACGTCGAGGAGTTCGACCTCGAGGCGGTCATGAACCGCCTCAGCGCAGCAGGTGTCGAGGCGGGTGTCGACGAGGACACCCCTTCGGGCCGCGACCGCATCGAGACCGAGCTCATGGGCCTTCTGATGGCCCGCCCCAGCACCATTAACGAACGCTTCCACGCCCTGATGAGGACCGAGGGCCCGCAAGCCGCGACCGACTGGTTCTATCACCTGTGCTGCGACGCGCGCTACGTGCGAGAGGCGGCCATCGCGCGCAACATGAGCTGGAGGACCTCCACCGCCTGGGGCGAACTGGAGATCACCATCAACCTCTCAAAGCCCGAGAAGGATCCCGCCTCCATCGCGGCCGAAGGCAAGGCCCTCGTGGGCGCGCAATACCCGGCATGCCAGCTCTGCGTTGAGAACGAGGGCTATTACGGGCGGGGCGCCCGCTCGCCCCTTGGTCCCCATCCCGCCCGGCAGAACCTGCGCGTCGTTCCCATCGAGCTCGGCGGGGAGACGTGGGGCTTCCAATACAGCCCCTACGCCTACTTCGAGGAGCACTGCATCACCATGAGCGCGGAGCATCGGCCGATGGCCATCAACCGTGCCAACATGGGGCGTCTCCTTGACTTCATCGATTTCCTCCCCCACTACTTCGTGGGGTCGAATGCCGACCTCCCCATCGTTGGCGGGTCCATTCTCTCCCATGACCATTTCCAAGGCGGGCGCCATGAGTTCCCCATGATGCGCGCTGAGGTCGAACACACGGTCAGCCTGCCTGGCTTTGAGGGCGTGACCTGCGTCTCGTTGCGCTGGCCCCTCTCCGTGCTGCGCCTGCAGAGCACGGACCGCAAGGAGCTCCTCGATGCGGCATGCCACATCGCGCAGGCCTGGCGCTCGTGGAACGACCAAGCCGCCGGGGTGCTGGCGTACGACCAAAACGGCACCCCGCACAACACGGTCACGCCGATCGCGCGCAGATGCGGCGAGGAGTATGAGCTCTACCTTGCCTTGCGCTGCAACGTCACCTCGGCCGAGCACCCGTTGGGCGTCTTTCATCCCCACGAGGACAAGTGGCACATAAAGAAGGAGAACATCGGCCTCATCGAGGTCATGGGCATGGCCATCCTGCCGCCTCGCCTGTATGAGTCGATATACGACGGGACCCTGACACGCGACGCGGTCGGCCACACGTTTGCCGGCGTCTTGGAGGATGCCGGCGTGTTCAAGTGGGACGAGGACGGCCGCGCAGCCCTCGGGCGCTTTCTTGAATGCCTGTAGGACACCGTCGTCTGATGCAAAAGGGTGTAACCCTTTTGTATCACGGCTTTCGTTCAGTCAGAAGGGTCACCCTGTGACACAAAAGGGTTACACCCCTTTGTATCAGTCACCCCGACATGCAAGGAGAACCCCATGATAAAGCTTGCCCTCACCGACCTCGACAACACGCTCATCCCGCTGGGAGCACCCCATGCAAGCATGCGTGCCATTGCCGGCATCCACGCGATGCTCGATGCGGGCCTCCACTTTGGCCCCGTCTCGGGCAGGGTCCCGGCGGCCATGCGCTGGATGTTTGGCGGGGACACGGAGTGCGGCAAGACCGGCGCCTACGTCAACGGCCAGCTCGTGTATGTCGACGGAAGGTTGGTCCACCAGGAGCTGCTGTCCGGGGCTGACCTCGCCGAGGTGGGAGCCTGGATACGCGACGTCGAGGGATGTGCTCTGGCAATCTACGACCTCGACGACATATCCGAGACGACCGACGGGACCACATACTACCTTGGCGCGACACGTGAGGAGCTTGCCCGGCACGAGTCATCGTTCGGCACCCGTCCAAACGTGATCGACCGCCTCGACTGCGCCACATACATCAAGGCAAACCTCCGCTGTGACATCCCCTGGGACGAGATGGTCACCCTGCGCGACACGCTCCGCGAGCAGTTCCCCATGATCGACTTCGTGTTCCCCACCATGTACGGGCCCTTCATCGACATCCTCCCCAAGGGTTGGAGCAAGGGCCGTGCCGTCGAGGTGCTCGCCGAGGAGCTCGGGATCACGCTCGACGAGGTGGCGGTGTTCGGCGACTCGGAAAACGACGTCTCCATGCTCGAGGCGGTCCCCCACTCCATCGTGGTGGACAACGCCAGCCCCGAGGCGCTGGCGGCGGCGCACTTCCGCATCGGCCCCTCGGCAGACGACGCGGTGGCCGATGCGCTGTTCGAGATCGCAAAGGCAGCGCAAACGGGAGGGATGCCGGCGTTTCTGGACCCATCGCAAACCATATAAGGAGGACCAGATGGAAAACGTCGCAAAGCAACAGGCCGATACCTGCGTGCTCGTCACCGGCGGCTGCGGGTTCATCGGCAGCCACACCGTGGTATGCCTGCTCGAGCAGGGCTACCAGGTGGTGATCGTGGACGACCTGTCCAACTCGAGCGAGAGGGTGCTGGACCGCATTCGCCGGATCGTAGGCGAAGAGGCAAGCGAGCGCCTGAGCTTCTATCGTGCCGACGTGCGCGACCGCACCGTGCTCGACATCATCTTCAAGAAGAGCGACATCGATGCCGTCATCCACTTCGCGGGCTTCAAGGCCGTGGGCGAGAGCGTGAGCAAGCCCATCGAGTACTACGCCAACAACATCGGCAGCACGCTCACGCTGGTCGACGTGATGCGCAAACACGGCTGCAAGTCGATCATCTTCTCCTCCAGCGCCACCGTCTACGGCGACCCGGACGAGCTGCCGCTCACCGAGGACTCCCCCAAGAAGCCCGCCACCAACCCCTACGGCTGGACCAAGTGGATGATCGAGAGATCCTGCGGTCGCTCGTGGTGGCCGACCCGGAGTGGGACGTCGTGCTGCTGCGCTACTTCAACCCCATCGGCGCGCACCCGTCGGGGCTCATGGGCGAGGACCCCAAGGGCGTCCCCAACAACCTCCTGCCCTACGTGGCGCAGGTGGCGGTCGGCCGCCGAGACGCCGTGCACGTCTTCGGCGACGACTACGACACGCCCGACGGCACCGGCGTGCGCGACTACATCCACGTGATGGACCTGGCCGCCGGCCACGTGGCGGCGCTCGGGTGGATGGGCGGCAGGACCGGATGCGAGGTCTTCAACCTGGGAACCGGGCGCGGCACGAGCGTGCTGGAGATCGTCAAGGCCTTCTCCGCTGCCTGCGGCCGCTACCTCCCCTACGTGATCGAGCCGCGCCGTGCGGGCGACGTTGCCGCCAACTGGGCCGACTGCACCAAGGCGCGCGAGGTGCTCGGCTGGGAGGCGCAGTACGACATCGCCGACATGTGCCGCGACGGCTGGAGATGGCAGAGCAACAACCCACTCGGCTACGGCGGCTGACAGGCTCCGCCGTCCGTGGAGTGACATCTGCATATGTGTCACGCGGCAACGTACAATGCTAGTAACTATCTCAAGCGACGAGAGGAGCCATCATGGCATTGACGTGCGAACTCTGCGGAAGCACCAACTTTGTCAAGGACGCCGGCGTGTTTGTCTGCCAAGGGTGTGGCATGAAGTACACCCTGGAGGAGGCGCAGCGCTTGATGGCTGCCCAGCAGTCGCAGCAGGCCCAGACGCAATCCACCGTGGAGGCCGCCCTCAACGCCGTGGCCGCCGTGGCAAACGCTGTCGTGGCAGCCAATGCCGCCCAGCAGGGGCAAGTGCCCGTCCTCAACGTGGCGGGCGACTTCCGCCCCACCGGCTTTGACGTGACGGCCTATGGCGCCAAGGAGACCAACAACTACGCCTGCCGTGCCTGGCAGATGCTGCTGGATGACTACAAGAAGCTGGAGCACCCCAGCGACGCCCAGCAAAAGGCCCTGGTCGCCAAGGCGCAGGAGTGCCTCACGCTGCTCGACAACGCCTCCATGATCGACCCAAACAACCACGTGCTTTCCCTGCTCCTCTTTGAGAACTGCAAAGAGATCGTCTCGTCGGCAAAGGGCACCTACCACTACGAGAAGGACGAAGAGGGCAACTGGAAGCGCAAGAGCCTCGACTATTCCGTCAAGGTGGGCATTCCCGGCCAGAAGGAGTCCTTTGACGACAGGGCCAAGGAGCACCGCAAGGTCATCGAGCAGCAGTACCTGGACGCGCATCCCGACGAGGTGCTTGAGCGCGAGCGCTATGTTGCCCAGATGGAAGAGATCAACGGCCGCCTGAACGAGCTCAAGAGCGAGAAGAAGAGCCATGGCTTCTTTGACTTTTCGGGAAAGCGTGAGGTCAAGGACCGCATGAAGCCCGTCGAGGAGGAGCTGCGCGGTGTCCGTGGTAAGATTAGCGAGCTTGATAGCCGCGTCGACAAGTACGTCGAGCAGTGCCTGCGCGAGCTCGGCCAGAGCCACGTGCGCCTCGACTTCTAGGAGCCTATGCACGGAATGCACGCGCGCCTTCCCAAGAACTTCGTCCTTGAGGAGCGCATAGAAAAATACGCAGACGCCATCGAACTGCGCCCGGCAAACCTTGCCGGGCGCTGGGCTGAGGCTTGCCTTCCCCTGGGGAGCGAGCGTCCCTTCCACGAGGTGAGGGTCGACCTTGGCTGCGGAAAGGGACACTTTTTGGCCGAGTCCGCCCGACGCGAACCTGACGTCCTGTTTGTGGGCATCGACGGCGAACCCATCTGCATCGTCTATGCCGCGCAGAAGGCTCTCGAGGAGGGCCTGCGCAACGTGGTACTCGTCCCCGGCACGGGCGAGCAGGTAACGGACATGTTTGGGCCAGGCGAGGTCGCGCGGATCCACCTCAACTTTCCCACGCCGTTCCCACGCAAGAAGGAGGCGCACAAGCGGCTGGTCATCCTCGAGCGGCTGCTTGAGTATCGGCATGTGCTTGCCCCTGGTGGGGAGGTGCTGCTCAAGACCGACAGCCAACCACTACGCGACTTCGCGCTTACCCAGTTTGAGCTGGCCGGATATGACGTGATGTGGCAGAGCGACGATGCGCGCGGCGAGCGACCGGATGACCCCGTGAGCGAATATGAGGAGCGTCTCTCGGCACAGGGTGCCTGCGTGTACGGCGTGAGCGCGACGCCGGGAGCCGACCCTGGCGAGGTCGTGCAAACCGCGGAGCTGAGTCTGGCCGAGTACCTGCCCGACAACCTGCAGAATCTTGACTATGTGCCCCACGGCATGCAGGGTACGGTGGTCAACCTGCGCAATCGCAGGATTCACGAGGCTATGCGCGCACGTAACTAGGCGTGGGTCGGTAGGACCGGTTTCTGGCGAGCAAATCCTCCCCTCTTGCGGTCTTTTTTCCCTCTGGGGATGCAATAGGACCGGTTTCTGAAGAGCAAATCCTCCCCATAACCCAGCTGAAAAACTTCGAAACACGCAGTCGGCTACAATGGCATACGCATCCCACGCGCACACGACGGAAGGCTCATCATGCCCAAGATCACGCTCGGCAACCATCTGTACTTCTATCAGCTCTTCTCACAGGAGCTGGGCACCGGCAAGCAGACCACGCTGCAGCGCGTGGAAGAGGTGCTTGCCGAGGCAGACGTGCTGCTTGAGGACGTGGAGTGCGAGAGCGTGGAGCAGCTGCTTGAGGAGCTTTCCGACTTCATCAAGCTCACCGTCTTCAAGAAGGGACGCGTGTTTGCCACCGTCCTACCCCGGGAAGACCTTGACGAGCTGCTGGAGAAGGCAGCACAGCCCACCGTTGACAAGGCTGCAGCGGCGGCAGGCAAGTCCTGGAAGCGTTCGCGCAGGTCAAAGGATGTGCGCCCCACTAAACCGCGCCATAAGGCCAAGCCAAAGGTGGTCGTAGAGGATGTGGTCGAAGAAGAGGCGAAGGCTGAGGACGTGCAGGAAGTGGCTGAGCCAGAGCCTGCCGTGGAGGCCGAGACGGAGCAGGAAGTCGTGGGTGAGGCGGAACCTGAGGTCGTAGCCGAACCTGAGCCAGAACCCGAGGTTCCATCTGAGCCCGAACCGGAACCCGAGCCCCAACCGGAGCTTGAGCCGGAGCCCGAGCCAGAGCCTGAGCCGGAACCCGATCCGGAACCCGAGCTCCAACCGGAGCAAGAGCCCGAGCCTGAGCCGAAACCAGAGCTGGAGGCCGAGGCCGAGCCTGAACCCGAACCTGAGCCCGAGCTGGAGCAGCGCAACCCACAACGCATTCACGTCACCAAGAAGCTGAGGCGCATCAACCGCCCCGCCACCTTCTCTGACGACGTGTACTGTCCCGATGCCATGCTGCTCGAGCTCTACCGACTCCTCCCCGAGACCGTCGGCATCATGGAGGCACTTGACGAGGGCTGGGAATACGCGCAGCAGGCGGACACCATCGAGGGAACCCACAGCGAGCTGAGCTTCCCGCTTTCTCGCACCAACAAGCCAGGATTTCCCATCGAGGTCACCATCAAGCGCACGGCTCGCATCCCGTCTGGCAAGGCCTGGCAGCTCGTAAGCGTCATCCGCGAAGAAGAGTAAACATGCAAGTACCCTTTTGAAGGGGTATTTCCTACGTTTTCCCAGTTGGCAAAACGGGATACCCCCCTAAAAGGGTACTTGTGACTATTCCTCGCCGGTCCAGCAGTAGGTGCAGACCTTCTTGCGGTCGATGCCGATGGCGTCAAGCATGCCGTCAAGGCTCTGGAAGCTCAACGAATCAAAGCCCATCTCCTCGCAGATGGACCGCAGCAGGCACTTGCCGCGCTCGGTGGTACCGTCGGCGTATTCCGCAATGTGCCTCTCCCCCTCGTCACCCTCAAGCTCGCGGATCTTGCGACGCGCGATGAGCTCGTAGTCGCTGTTCGAGCGCGAGAACGACAGGTACTTGCAGCCGTACATGATGGGCGGGCAGGCGCTGCGCATATGCACCTCGGCCGCGCCGGCGCCGTACAGGAAGTCGACCGTCTCGCGCAGCTGCGTGCCACGCACGATGGAGTCGTCCACAAAGAGCAGCTTCTTGCCGTTGATGAGCTCGGGCACGGGAACCTGCTTCATCTTGGCAACGCGGTTGCGCACCTCCTGGTTGGCGGGCATGAAGCTGCGCGGCCAGGTGGGCGTGTACTTGACGAAGGGCCGTGCGAAGGGCTTGCCGCTCTCGTTGGCATAGCCCATACCGTGCGGAAGGCCGCTGTCCGGCACGCCCGCGACGTAGTCCACGTCGGGCATGAGACCGCGCTCGCGCTCGTCGGCCGCCATGCGGGCACCGTTGCGGTAGCGCATGACCTCCACGTTGACGCCCTCGTAGTTGGAGTTGGGATAGCCGTAGTACACCCACAGGAAGGCGCAGATGCGCATCTCGTCGCGCGGCTCGACAAGGGTGGTGTAGCCGTCGGCCGTGATGCGCACGACTTCGCCCGAGCCCAGCTCATGCTCGTCCACATAGCCCAGCTTGCCGTACGAGAAGCTCTCGAAGGCCACGCAGTAGCCGTCATCGTCCTTGCCGATGAGCACCGGCAGGCGGCCCATCTTGTCGCGCGCGGCCACCAGGCTGCCGTCGTCAAGCATCACGAGCAGCGTGAGCGAACCCTCGATGGTCTCCTGCGCGTACTTGATTCCCTCGACAAGAGAGTCCTGCGTGTTGATGAGCGCCGCCACCAGCTCGGTCTGGTTGACGCCACGGTCACTCATGGCCATGAACTGGTGGCCGACGTGCGTGAACGTCTGGATAATCTCTTCCTCGTTCTTGATGCAGCCCACGGTCGAGAGGGCAAACACGCCCAGGTGGCTGCGCACCAGGAGGGGCTGGGGATCCATGTCTGAGATGCACCCGATGCCCGCATTGCCGTGGAACGCAGGCAGGTCCTTCTCGAACTTGGTCCGGAAGGGGGTGTTCTCGATGGAGTGAATCTCGCGCTGGAAGCCATCCTGCACGTCGTGCATGATCATGCCCGCACGCCTGGTGCCCAGATGGGAGTGGTAGTCAACACCAAAGAACACGTCGAGCACTACATCACGATGGGAAACCGCACCAAAGAACGCGCCCATGCGCACCTCCGACTTGATCGAGTCCTTAAAGCAATAGTGTACGGCATAAAAACGTCGGCGAGCGGTAGTGTTGCGACACAGAAACATATGCTTTTCATGCGTCACCCCGAACCGTTTATTGCTCACGCATGCTAGCAACTCGCGGATTCACAACGCCCCTCAATCATGCGAGGACTGCCAGACGAGATTCCATATCGCCCACGAGATCTTCCGCAGTATATGGCAACGTTTCCACGACGTCGGACAGGCGCTCCCCCGCATCCAGCACCGCAGGCACCACCCTCTCGCGCAGCTCACGGCAAATGCGGCGCAAGCGGCGTGAACCTATTCGCAGGTCATGCGCAAGCAAGTCGAAGTCTTGCATCTCAACCGCATCGATATTCCTTGTAGACCCCAATCGCATCCCCATCTCTCGTGAGAACCGCTCGAAATAGGTCGTGCACACAATGTCATAGGCAGGTGCAAGCCTGAGCGTCCGGCCCTCATAGACGACCGAGAGGTTCTTCAAGTGGTTGTCGCAGTTACCGACAAGAAAGTTAAACACCGCGACGCGAGCGAGCTGCTCAATATCCTTGAGTACCGAGGATGATCTGTCGTACAGGAGCTCGGCAAGAGCATGGTAGCTACCACCCTCGAGCTCAAGGTACTTTGCACCCGAAGTCACGCCAAACGCCTGGGCAAGATCTTCCTGATGCAAACGCTCAACAACGAGGCCCTGTTCCCCCACAGACGCTTTGCGATCGTAGCGCATGCTCACAATGACAGGCTTGCCCAGCATGAGCGCATCTGTGTGAGCCACCCTGATGTCGCACCATTCGGCAGCGGTCATGCAGAGAAGCTCCAGCTCATCGATGCGTGAGATGCTGCTGGTCTTGAGTATATGTGTCGAGGCGGCGCCACCAACAGGTCTGAGCCATCCGTCGCTCAGAGCGGCATCTGGCATGTGGGCCAATCCCACCTTGCCCTGCGTGCCCGCAAGCGAAAGTCGTGTAGCAACATTGGATGCCGTAAGCGCATCGAGACCGCTGAGCACCTCGTAAAGCGCAGGCCTATCGAGGGGAGCGTAAGAGCCGGCATTCCACGCAAGGCCCTCGGACACCCGCCGAATGACCACATCGCCAATGCAGTCGAGACCGCTACACCCTAACAGCGTGAGGTAATCTTCTTCTCGCGCCTCAAGGCTCGTCGCAAGCGCCGTGCGCATAGGCCCTTCGGGCAGCAAGCCGTCGAAGTATGGCTTTAGCTCACGCTCGGAAAACCCCCTCTTGGCAAGCGGTAGAGAACGGGAGAGTGGCATCGCATCAGCAGACTCAAGGTACTCGTCTCTGTAGAAAAAAAAGGGCTCCGACGAGTTTTTCCGCACGATGGTCCCCACTGGTTGCAGACAACCCCGTACGATACGGGAGATGCTGAGATCCTCCATCATGCACCCCGTCTCTCTGCCACAAGATCAATGCTCAGCAGCTCAACAAGATGGAGAGCCTTGCCAATCTCAGCCGTCTGCTTGCCATGTTCGATATTGATGACGTACGTCACGCCAACACCTGCAGCCTCCGCGAGTTCGGCCTGCGTATATCCCTGACGTTTTCGCTCTTCTCGTAGCATACGGCCTAGATCTTCCGCCGTCCTAATGCGCATCGTACATCCTCCATCCGATATCTATGCGTTCGCATAGATATCAATCAAACAGACAGAATATATTCGTTCGCATAGATTTTAGCATAGATGGGTATCATTTATGCGTTCGCATAGTTTTCAGGTAAGGCACATGCGAGTTTGCTAAAGATTGCTTGCGTCTATGGCGTGTCCCTCGCTTTGGGCTGCTTTTTGTCATGGGCCGTATAATTGGAGAGGATTGGGACTTCGATTAAGGAGAACAACAATGAAGTTTGAGGATCTTACTCCGCAACAGAAAGAGAAGGCGATTGCCTGCAAGACGCCCAACGAGCTGTTGGAGCTTGCCAAGCAGGAGGGCATCGAGCTCTCCGACGAGCAGCTCGACACCATCTCTGGTGGCGGCTGGAGCGAGCCGAGCTGCCCTGATGACACCGCGTGGACGTATGCCTGCTAGCCTAGGGACATGCTGACAGCGACTGCAACGGCGATCCCAGCTACAGCAATCCCTTATTCGCTAGGCTTTGCCGAGCGCCTGGCCAAGATGGCGGCAAAGCCAAAGCTTGATGTGCAGGTGTGTGATCACTGCAACCTGCGGTGCGCCGGATGCCTGCACTTTGCACCGCTGGCCGAGAAGCGCTTCCTCGACGTGAACGAGTACGAGCGCGACCTTTCGCGGCTGGCGGCCGTCGAGGGCGTCGAGGGCTACTTCGGCTTTGTCACCCTGATGGGTGGCGAGCCGCTGCTTCATCCGCGCCTGGCCGAAATCGTCCACGTCACCCGCAAGCACCTGCCTCAGGAGATCATCGCCGTGTGCACGAACGGGCTTCTGCTTCGGCGCATGGACGATGACTTCTGGCATGCCCTCACCGACTGCGACGTGAGGCTTCTCATATCGCCGTACCCCCTGCAGGTAGACTACGACGAGCTTGCGGCCTTTGCGCGCAAAAAGGGCGTACGCACTGCGCTTTCGAAGGACATCACAAACACCGCCGACGGCAAGGTGGCGTTCCTGCGCCTGGCCCTCGATCCACAAGGAGCGCGTGACCAGACGCAGTCATTCTTGTCGTGCCCGTTTGGCGGATGCTACCTGCAGCTGGCCCGCGGGGCAATCTGGCCCTGCCAGGTGAGTGCCCATCACGACTCGTTTGCACGGCGCTTTGGGTACGACATGTGCAATGCCCCCGACGATGCGCTGCCTCTGGCATCCATCTCCTCGGCAGACGACATCGAAACCTTCCGCCGCAGGTCACACCCCATGTGTCGCTACTGCGACAACGACGCGCTTACGGTTGTGCCATGGGAGCGCTCCAAGCTTGCAGCTATCGAGTGGCTTTCGCCGCGCTGACGCCGCGGGAAAGAGGTTGTGCAAAGGCGCTCACCTTCCCGACGTCGTGGGCTCTTTGGGTGCCGTTTTTGCATGTCCTCGCAACGCGATGCCCGCAAGCAGCGCCACGAAGCCGGCGGCACAGGTCCCTGCACACCTTCGGCAGGTCGCAGAGCTCTTCGCCCGCACCCGAGCTTAGGTCATAGCTCGTGACGGGTATGGGAATCTGCATGAAGTCAAAGTCGGGGTAGAGGGGGTCCGGCTTACCTCCCCCCACCAGCTTGAGCTGGCCGCCGTCATTGACGATGCTCTGCTCGAGGTGCACTCCCTCAGAAGACGCCTTCGTCCACGACCCTACGGACGGATCGTATGCATAGATGCGCTCCTCTGGCTCCTCGCCTTTTGGGAGCGCCGTCGGCTCCCCCGTATCGAGCACGCGCATCGTAGCGCCCTCGACGACGATCTTGCCATCGTACATCGTGGCAGACGCGTCCTGCAGCCATTCGGGCAGGTCAGGCAGCGGATGGAGCACTTGGTCTGCAGGAAGACCTCGTCGCGCAGCCCTGGCTTGGCGGCAAGCGCCTCGCCGATGAGCTCCTCGGAATGCCCGCCGCCATAGATGTCGGCCGTGTCAATCATGTTGATGCCCTCGTCAAGGCAGGTCTCGATGAGCTCCCCCACCTCGGCGGCCGACATCGCGGGGATGCGCATGCTTCCCAGCACGATCTCTGACACCTGGGCCTTGTTCTTGCCAAACTCGATGTACCGCATGGCACGCTCCTCTCCCCTGAAATATGACGACCTATGACCACATTATGGCATCAGCTTGACACGGGGGCACGGCATCCCACGAAAGGAGGGGTCCCCCTATTCGTACACGTACACGCGACATTCCCAAGGACGCAGGGGCAGGAAGCCGTCCGGGCGGGTGCCAGGCGCGTCATCGTAGTTGCCCAGCCTGAGCTCGCCAAGCGACGGATCGTAGCCCGCGGGCGGTCGCATGAGCGTCTCGTGGTCGGCAAAGTTGCAGATGACGAGCAGGCGCTGCCCCTCCATCTCGCGTGCGTACACGTACAGCTCATTGCTCACGCGCTTGAATTCCTTGTATGACCCCTCGCGCACGACCGGGAGCTCCCTGCGCAGCGCGATCGCCTTGCGGTAGAAGTTGAGGATCGAATCCTCCCCTTCCTCCGCTGCCGCCACGTTGATGCCGCGGTAGTTGGGATTGACCGCAAACCAGGGCTCAACGCCCGCAGGACAAAAGCCCGCGTTTTCCTCTTCCGACCACTGCACCGGCGTGCGGGCATGGTCGCGCGCCGCGCGGTTGATGAGGGCCATGACGTCAGACTCCTTGGCACCCGATGCCATGCGGTTTCGGTACTGGTTTTGCGCGGAGACGTCCGGCACCTCGTCAATCGAGCCAAAGTGCGTGTTGGTCATGCCGATTTCCTGCCCCTGGTACACAAAGGGCGTCCCCTTCTGGAAGAGGTAGCTCGCGGCCAGCAGCTTGGCGCTCTCAACCCGATATGCCTCGCTGCCGTAGCGGCTGACCACGCGAGGATGGTCATGGTTCTCTATGTACAGGGCGTTCCACGCCTTGCCGTCGAGCTCCTTCTGCCATTTGCTAAAGGCGCCCTTGAGCTTGCGCAGGTTAAAGGGAAGGGGCACATAGTCGGTGAACAGGCAGTCGGCGCACATGTGCTCGAAGGTGAACATCATGTCGAGCGTCTGGTTTGGCCCCTCCTCGATGAAGGGCAGCGCCTTGTCGGGGGTGATCATGGGCGCCTCGCCCACCGTCATGCAGTCGTAGTGGGAAAGCACGTTGTCACGGAACTGCTCGAGGTACTCGTGCACGTGTGGCCCGTTCTCATAGAAGCGCAGGCCGCGGGCGCCCGGCACCATCAGATGGTCGCTGGGCAGGCCCTCCACTTTGCTGATGAACGTGATGACGTCCTCGCGGAAGCCGTCCACGCCCATGTCCAGCCAGAAGCGCATGATGTCTTCTACCTCGGCACGAACGGCGGGGTTGTCCATGTTCAGGTCGGGCTGGCCCTTGGCAAAGACGTGCAGGTACCACTGGTCGATGGCAGGCTCGTACTCCCACGCACGCCCCTCAAAGAGGCTGTCCCAGTTGTTGGGCGGCGTCGGGTTGCCTTCCCTGTCGTGACCCCCATCGCGCCAGATGTAGTAGTCGTGGTAGGGGTTGTCCTTGCTCGTCCTGCTTTCCTTGAACCAAGGGTGCTCGCTCGAGGTGTGGTTGACCACCAGGTCCATGATGACGCGCAGGCCGCGTGCGTGAGCCCCGTCCAACACCTGCTGGAACACGTCCAAGTCACCGTATTCTGGATTGATGGCCTTGTAGTCCGCGATGTCGTAGCCATAGTCCGCCTGTGGAGACACGTACAGCGGGCTGAACCAGATGCCTGTCACGCCCAGGCTGGCAATGTAGTCGAGCTTTTCCAGCACGCCCCACAGGTCGCCAATGCCATCCCCGTTGCCGTCCTTGAAGCTTCGCGGCCAAATCTGGTAGAACACAGCATCCTTATACCAACGATTCCGTTCCATGTCTTGTCTCCTCCGTCTGTAGGTCAAGTGCCTACATTTTGACACTACAGAGGGTAGACTTTCGCCAACAAGACGAAAGGAGCGAACATGGAAACACGCGTTGCGGTTATAGGCATCATCGTGGAAGACGTCACGTCAACAAGCAGGCTCAACGAAATCCTGCACGACTATGGCGCCTACATCATCGGCCGCATGGGGGTCCCGTATCGCACGCGTGGCATCAACGTGATCAGCGTGGCCGTCGATGCCCCCATGGACGCCATATCGTCGCTGGCAGGAAAGGTGGGTGCCCTTCCTGGGGTGAGCGTGAAGACCGCCTACTCCAACGTCACGTTCGAGAGCTAGGCGCACGTACCGCACAAAGGGGTCCCACCCTTTTGTGCTGTACAACACAAAAGGGTGGGACCCCTTTGTGCAGTTCTCTGTCTTAGGACAAGCTCAGGTGGCGTGCCGCAAGGAGCTCCTCGTCTTCTGGCGCATGCGACGCCACGAGCAGCGTGCGGCCCTCGAGACGATCCAGCACAAAGCGAGCCGCATTGCGATGGGCCTCGTCGTCCAACGACGAGAAGGGTTCGTCAAGGAGAACGGCAGACGACGGATGCGCCAGGGCACGCGCGATCTCGACGCGACGCCGCTGCCCACCAGACAGCTCGCTCACGGGACGCCCCAGCACCTCGGGGGGCAGCAGCTTGGCCAGCAACGCACTGACCTCCTCCAGGGAGCGTCCTCCAGCACCGACGAGCAGCACGTTTTGCTCAGCCGTCATCGCCTCGATAAGGCGCGTCTCCTGAAAGACCATCGAGAGCTCGTGGGGTGCGTAGGCCTGTCCCCCAAGCACAGGGAGCAGCCCCGCGCACGTATGCAGAAGCGTCGTCTTTCCCGCACCGGAGGCATCGGTCAGGATGCCACGCTCGCCCGCCGCGAGTGCAAGGTCCACCCCTCGTGCGACGGCCACGTCACCATGGCCGATGGTCGCGCCCGCAAGCTCGATCGGAGCAGGCGGGAACTGCGTCCGCCGTCCGCCGCCCCGCGGAACGGACAGGCGCAGGGATAGCGGACCCGTGGCACGGAGCACCCACAGAAAGGCCTGTTCGCAGGCGTACGAGACCGCGACGACAATGACCGTCCACGCAAAGAGGTCCGCAGTCTCAAGCAGGATCTTTGACTGGTAGACGCGCTCGCCAATGGAACCCAGGGGCGCGCCGATAAGCTCGGCGGCAACACCGGCCTTCCACGCCATGCCGCAGGCGTTACGGCTCGTCGCCATGAGGTAGGGCAGAAGGCTCGGCCACGTATGCGCAAGCAGCCGACGCGGCAAGCCAATGCCAAAGACGCCAAGCATCTCCTCGATTTTGTGGTCTACCTGCCCCAGGCCCTCGACGGTCGCAAGGTACAGGGCGGGAAACGCCATGAGGAAGACGGCAATCCGCGACACCTCGCGCGATCCCACCCAGATGAGCAGCAGCACCACAATGCAGGCAACGGGAATGCTCTTGAACGCGAGCACCACGGGTGCCAGGAGCTCGCGCACCACCGGATGGCGCGCGGCGACAAAACCCAGGACGACACCAAGGGCAAACGCGGCAAGAAAGCCGCTGGCCACATGCGAGAAGGAATACCAGACGATTGGGAGGAACCGCTCGCTCGTGACCACCGACACGAGGGCACGAAGCGTGTCGAGCGGGCTCGCAAGCAAGATCTTGCTCCCAATGAGAAGGCTTGCGGCCTGCCACGCCACAATCCAGAGCGCACAGGCCGCAAGCCGTGTTAGGTTCAGGTTCCTCTTGTTCTCAGAGTCGCCCATGTTGGGGGACTATCCCAGCCAGTAGAAGTCGTCGGCCGGAAGCTTCCCACCCACGGAGGTGGGGTCGGAGTCAAAGAGCGTCTGCAGGTAGCCGGAGAGGGCCGTCTTCATGTCCTCGCCCGTGATGCACACCAGGTGGCAGCCAGGGATGGCCTTGGCAGCAACGCCCTCGGCATCGATGATGCCTGCCTGGACCACGAGCGGAGCCACGGCCGCGGGATCGGCGTTGGCAGCATCGACAGAGGCGCTCTGCTGGGCAACGAACTCAGCCACGGCTTCGGGGTGCTCGGCGAGGAAGTCGTTGCGCACGACGGTGACGCCCGTCAGGAACTGGGAGCCGTCGTCAACGGTAGAAGCCCAGACATCGGTCAGGTCGATGACGGCCTTGAGGGCCTCGTTCTTGATGCAGGCAGCGGTCGCAAAGGGCTGCGGCAGCAGGCCCACGGCAGTCGTGTCAGCAGAGATGGCCTGGACGACCTCGGTCGGCTCGCTCTTGAACTCGAGGGTGACCTGGTCGGCGATGCCAGCCTTGCCAAGTAGGTAGTTCATGGCGTACTCGGGAGTTGCGCCCTTGCCCGTCATGTAGACGGTCTTGCCCGCGAGGTCGCTAAACTGCTGGATGGACTCGTCGCCCGTCACGATGTTGAGCACGCCCAGCGTGTTGATGTCGATGACGGAGACGCCGCCCTCGGTCTTGTTGTAGAGGACGGCCGCGACGTTGGCGGGCACGAGCGCGATGTCCGTCTCGCCCTGAATGACGGACGGGAGAATCTCGTCGGCAGCGGTTGCGATCGTAAAGGTGTAGGTGTTGGTCAGCTCAAGGCTGTCGACGTTGCCCATGAACGAAGCGAGGCCAATGGAGGTCGGTCCCTTGAGCGAGGCGACGCGCACCTCGACGGGCTCGACGGCCGCAGCCTCGGGTTCGGTTGTTTCGGGCTCGGTAGCTGCAGGCTGGCTGGCACAGGCCGCCAGCACCAGCGCCAGAAGCATCGTCATGATGGCGACGCCCCAGCTACGCAGCATTGTCTTGTGGGAACTGTTCATAAACGTCCACCTTCCTGTCATGTGCCAGGCAAAATGCGCCCGGACACCTTCCCTTTCGGGTGCCACTATGTCTGTCTGCGGCATCTTTCGCAGAGCCGCTCTAGCTTAGCATGTGCTGTTGCACAAAGCGAGGAGCTCTTGTCGCTCACGCAGGAACACCTCATATGTGATTGACCGGGAAGGTCCGCGCCATTGCGACTAGGCAAGCACCGATTCAGGCAGCGAAATCTGGCGATAGGCAACGCCGCAGCGGTCAAGCACGGAACGCGAGATGGCCGCACCAATCGTGTCGTGGTACTTGTCGTCCAGGTAGACTACCTCGCCGATACCGGCCTGCACGAGCATCTTTGCGCACTCCTGGCAGGGGAAGAGCGTCACGTAGACCGTGGCGCCCTGAAGCTCCTTGAGCGAACCACGGTAGTTGAGGATGGCGTTTGCCTCGGCATGGATGACGTAGTTGTGCTTGTCCGTGAGCGGGTCCTCGGTGGTGTCCCACGGAAAGTCGTCATCGTCCAGGCCAGAAGGGGTTCCGTTGTAGCCTACGGAGAGGATGCGGTGGTCCGTACCTGCGATGCAGGCGCCTACCTGCGTGTTGGGATCCTTGCTGCGCAGCGCTGCCGCCACGGCGACCCGCATGAAGAACTCGTCCCAGCTGATGACGTCCGCGCGCTTGCCTGGCATGGAAGCTCCTCTCGATGTGGCCTTACCCGATTGTAGTGCGTTTTACGGTGTCCACCACCTGCGGAAGGATGAGCGGAAGCGGCCGCTAGAGGACAAGTATCCCCAGGTGTTCGAGGAGGACCTTGGTCCCGATGAGGATGAGGATGATGCCGCCCGCAATCTGCGCCGGCTTCTGGTAGCGCATACCAAACTGGTTGCCGATGTGCACGCCCGCAAGGGAGAACGCAAACGTCGTGACGCCGATGAGCGCGACGCTCAACCAGATGTTGACCGACAGCGAGGCAAAGGCGATGCCGACGGTCAGGGCATCGATGGAGGTCGCGATGGCCAGCATGAGCAGCTCGGCCCAGTCGATGGCGTCGGGGGTCTCCTGCGCCTCTTCCTCCTCGGTGAGCGCCTCGCGGATCATGTTGCCGCCAATGAAGGCAAGGAGGCCAAAGGCGATCCAATGGTCAACCGGCGCAATCAGCCACATGAACTGGCTGCCGATTGCCCAGCCAATGACCGGCATGCCCGCCTGGAAGCCACCGAAAGCGAGCGCGAGCACGATGGCCACGCGCCAGTTGACCTTGCGCATGCCCAGGCCCTTGCAGACCGAGACGGAAAACGCATCCATCGAAAGGCCAACGGCCAGAAGAAACAGTTCGACAAAGCTCATGGCATCCTCTCCCCCACAGAGTGTGCAATGGTATCACACCAGATACCGCCATGCGCCGCTTGCCGCTTGATTCTCCCACTGTTCGCACCTCTCCCGTCATTGTCGAAACTATACACAGTTTGCTTTGTGCAGTAATAACCCAGCTAGAGATCAATCGCCAACTGCGCAAACGTAAGCGTTTGCTTTAAAAACACATATACTGTGTATGGTTTATACGGACTGGCAAATCGCCGAGAAGAGGCAAGAGGGATGCCCTATCTGTTCGTCTCGCACTGGTCTGCCTGCGAAGCCCTACGCCGCTCGGGTGCAGATCTCCCCAGCTGGCCGCCCGAGCCACGCATGCTTCCCACACACGGCGACTGCATTGCTCACCAGCGCAGCTTCGCCCAGCTGGACAAGGAGGTTAACCTTCGGCGCCTTGGTATCGTGAGTCGCCCGGTAGACATCCTCGTCCCCACCTCGGGAATGCGACGCGTGGGCAAGCGGGCGCGCATGCACGAATGGCGGGGGCTTCTCCCCGCACGAAGCTTTCTGCCTGTTCGTGAAAACGTGCTTGTCAGCAGGCCGGAGTTTGCGCTTCTCCAGCTTGCGAACGTGCACGTGCGCAAGATTCCCTCCTATGACCAGGCAATCGATCGCTATCTTGACGAGAACAGAGCCCTCAAGGAGCTTGGAATCGATGCCGAAGCCACGGTCGAAGACGTCTATGCCTGGGAGAGGAACGCGGCGGTCATACGCGTCGCCCAAGTCGCCATGGAGCTCATGGGAACCTATCGCCTACCTTCCGCTCCAGGCAGCGAGACGCGCTACCACTGTTCCCCCATCACGAGCGCCGAGAAGATAGGGGCCTTTATCGACGCCTTTCCCCCATCCAATGGGTACCGGCACACGGGAGCGTTCCATAACCTCGAGCTCATCATCCAGTGGGCGATGCCCAGGTCCGCATCCCCCATGGAGACGGCCCTGGCGCTCATGCTCACGCTTCCACCCAAGCAGGGCGGATATGGGATACCTCAGCCCGAGCTCAACAGCCCGCTCGACCAAGGTGACCCCAACAGCCTCAAGCCCGACTTTCTCTGGCGTGAACAGGGGCTGGCGATTGAGTACGACAGTGACGAGTTTCATGCTGGCGCAGGGGCGGACAAGGTCGAGGCAGACATCGAGCGTGCCAACGTTTTGCGAGCGCAGGGCCTTACCGTCTTGGAGATAACGCGGGGCATCGCCTTGAATCTCTCAAAGCTCGACACGGCTGCAAGGCAGGTTGCCACGCTTCTGAACTGTGAGTTGCCCGCGGTAGACCACACCCTGCGTTTCCGCAGGCAAAGCCTTCACCGCCTGCTGTTCTTCTCGTAGGGCAGGTGCGAAAGGCCGCCTTAGGCTCTCGTTCCCCAGGATCAGAACCATACACAGTTTGTTTCTTCTCTCGTGGCACATGCCTCTCCCACCCTCACCAACAGGGAAAACAGGTATGAAGATGAACGCGTGTCTCTAAACGAAAGAAACTGTGTATGGTTTACACGAGCAGGGAGAGCTGCAAGGTGGCGAGAGCCACAAAGACGGAGAGCCGCAGCCCGCCAGCCCCCTAGCTCACGCGACCCGAGTCCATCGAATAGGTCTTGTCGGCAATCGCCATCGTCGAGGGGCGATGGCTCACAAGCAGCACCGTACGTCTGCCACGCTGCGCCTCGAGACTGGCGAGAATGGCCCCCTCGTTGAGGGAGTCAAGGTTGCTCGTCGGCTCGTCAAGCAGCAGGAACGGCGCATCGTGCAGGAAAGCGCGCGCGAGGCCCAGCCTCTGCCGCTCCCCGCCGGAGAGCGTGTCCCCAAGCTCTCCCACCATGGTGTCGTAGCCCTGCGGCAACGTCATGATGAAGTCGTGCACGCTGGCAGCGCGGCAGGCCGCCTCCACCTCCTCGTCGCTTGCCCCTGGCTTGGCGATGAGCAGGTTATCCCTAATCGAGTCGTGGAAGAGGTGCGTATCTTGCTCTACGAAGGCCTCTTCCGCGCGGAGCGACGACGTCCGTATGTCCTTGACGGGGATTCCCGAAAGCCTGACCTCCCCCGCGTCGACGTCCCAGAAACGCATGAGCAGTCGGCAGAGCGTCGACTTGCCCGACCCGCTCCTGCCCGTGATGCCCACAATCTGGCCCTGCTCGACGGCGAGGGAGACGTTGTCGACCACCGTCTCGTCCCCATAGGCAAACGACACGGCATCGACCTCGGCGCCCGTGAAGGCAATCTCGGAACCGCCCACGTTCTCCTCGACGACCGGCCTCTCGTCGAGGATGTCGAGCACGCGATTTGCCGAGGCAAGCGTTCCCTGCAGCGTGGAGCCCAGGTTTGCCAGCGCCGTGACCGGGCCAAACGATGACACGAGCGCAACCACCGCGACAAGGGCGTCGGCTCCGGAGATGGCGCCGGAGTCCACAAGGGATCGAGCGAGGGCCAGCTGCACGACCGAGAAGCAGAGGATGAGCGCCGTCGCCGCAGCGGAAGAGTCAGCCGCCAAGGCCCGCAGCTTTCTCTGCGTTCCCACGAGGGACTCGGACCGACGGTCAAGCTCCTCAAGCCGCCTCTCGCCAGCGCGAAACTGCAGCACCTGCGAAAGGCCGCGCAGCCCGTCCAAAACGAAGCCCGCAAGCGAAGCGGCACCATCGCGCACCGCCCTGCCCTGCTCCCCCGACGCCTTCGAGGTGACGATGGGAACAACGACGCCCACCGTCAGGTACGCGACAAGGGCCACAAGCGCTAGCAGCACATGAATGCTTCCCAGGAACGCGCACATGATGACCGTCATGAGAAAGGCAATGACAATGGGTGAGATGGTGTGCGCATAGAACACCTCGAGCAGCTCCACATCCGAGGTGATGGTGGAGATGAGCGCCCCTCGGTCGGCGCCCGCGAGCTTTGCCGGCGCCAGCCGCCGCAGCGCCGCAAACACCAGGTCGCGGATATGCGCGAGCAGCTTGAACGCAATGAAGTGGTTGGAGCGCTGCTCGACGTAGTGCAGCACTCCTCGAGCGACCGCCATCAGGGCAAGCGCGGCGCAGTAGGGCGCCAACGGCATGCTGTTTGAGGGATCGACAGCGATAAGCGCCCCGCGCACGGCCACCACAGGCAAGAAGTTTGCACAGCAAAAACCTGCCACGCCACAGGCTATGGCGAGGGCCATCACTCCGGAAAGCGGCCTTACGAGGCCTATCATACGTGCCATGACCTGCAGGTTAGTTCGCTTCATGGCGCACCTCCCCATACTTCTCGAGGCTGCGCTGGGCCTTCCGGAGCTCGCCGTAGCGCGGACATGCCTCGAGCAGCTCCTCATGCGTGCCCACGCCCACCACGGCGCCGTGGTCAAGCACGTAGATGCGCTGGGCAGACACGACGTTGGCCAACCGGTGCGATATGACAAGCACCGCCTTGTAACGCGCAAGCCCCGAGATGGCGTGCATGATGTGCTCTTCGGACTCCGCGTCGATGTTGCTCGTCGCCTCGTCAAAGATGTAGACGGGGCTGTTGGCAAGCAGGGCGCGCGCAAGCGCCAGACGCTGACGCTGGCCGCCCGAGAGGTTTGCTGCCTGGGCCTCGAGGCGTGTGTCCAGGCCCTCCTGGGTGCGCAGGTAGTCCGCAAGGGCGGCAAACTCGAGCGCCTGCCACATCATCTCGTCGGATGCCTCCGGGTCAGCGAGGGCAAGGTTTTCTCGCACGGTGCCCGCAAACAGGAAGGAGTCCGATCCGACGGTGGTCACATAGCGAGAGAGCGCCGCGCGGTCCATGTCGCGGATCTGTGCGGCTCCAAGGCACACCGCGCCCGAGTAGCCATCCTCGCCGCCCGCAAGCAGCGTCGCGATGGTCGACTTGCCCGATCCGCTCTCCCCCACCACAGCGGTGAGCCCGACCTCGGCCACGTCAAGGTCCACGTCGTGGAGCACCTCGCGCTCCCCGTCATAGGAGAAGCTCACACCGCGCATGGTAAGGCGGTCGCCCCGCTTGGGGCGAGCCGTGCGGTCAGCCGGCTCGGGCAGCTCGAGCAGGCGGAAGATCTTGTCGGCCGCGGCCATCCCGTTCATGGCCACGTGGAAGTAGCTACCGAGCTGGCGCATGGGAATGAAGAAGTCGGCGGAGAGCAAGGCGATGAGAATCGCCCCAAAGAGGCTGATCCTTCCGTTCGCGGCGCCCAGGAGCGCGACGGAGATGCCGGCCGCAGCACCGCCCAAGGCCACGATGTCCATGACGATGATGGAGTTGAGCTGCATGGAGAGCACGGCCATCGTCACCTCGCGGAAGTGCTCGGCCTCCTTGTTCATCTGTTCGTGGCGGGCGGCATCCGCGCCGTAGATCTTGAGCGTGGAGAGGCCCTGCAGGTTCTCGAGGAAGTTGTCGCCCAGCGCTGCGTACTGGTCCCAGTACCTGGCCAAGATGCGCTTGGCGATCTTTTGGATGATGACGATGACCACGGGAATGAGCGGCACGCATACCAGCAGGACAAGCGCCGCCGGCACGCTGATAGGAGCAACCACAAAGAACAGCGTCACGGGAGCGAGCACCGAGTAGAAGAGCTGTGGAAGGTACTGCCCAAAGTAGGTCTCCAGCTGGTCACACCCCTCCACCGAAAGCTGCACGACCTCGGCAGTCGCGATGTCATCGGCATAATGCGGCCCCAGGCGCAGGAGCTTTTCGTAGATGCGGCGGCGCGTGATGCGCTTGACATCGGCCGAAGCCTCAAAGGACGTGCGCTGTGCCATGCACACAGAGACGGTTCGGCCAACCAGGCCAAGGGCAATGAGCGCCCCGCACAGCAGAGGCCTTGCGTCTCCTCCCTCAACCAACGCGGCAAGCACCCAGCTCATTGCCCACACAAAGCAGACGTTCGAGACAAGCCCCACAAACTGCCAGGCCACGGTCAGAAGCACATGCCGCATCGCTCCGGGCACAAGCGAAAGCAGGCGCTTATACATCATTTCTCGGTATCCTCCTCTGCTTCAAACGAGTTAGACAGGTGAAATTCTAGCTAACCCATGTGCCGCATGCCGAGATGAGCGGATTTCGCTTTCAGGTCAGCGTTGACTCGCTCGGCAGCAGCACAAAGGGGTCCCACCCTTTCGTGTGGTACCACACGAAAGGGTGGGACCCCTTTGTGCTGCTGGCCCATCGCTGCTCACGGCATTCGAGAGGGCCGCTCCAGATAGAGCGAGGGCCTTCTGCCGCGCGTCAGGCCAAGACCTTTATGCCAGCTTTGCAGCCGCGGCGTTCAGCGCGTCGGTCGCCTCGTCATTGGGCTCGAGGTTGGCGATGACCGTCTCGACCACGTTCACGCCCTCAGCCGACGCAGCCTCCCTCCAGCTGTCCATCCAGTCGCCCGTACCCCAGTCGTAGGACCCAAAGAGCACGACGGGCTTGTCGCCCAGCTCGCCCTTGCAGGCGTCCCACAGCTCCTCAAAGTCGGGGTCAAGCTCCTCGTCGCCCATGGCGGGGCAGCCAAAGGCCAGCGCGTCATAGTCAGCGACCTTGTCCGCAGAGAAGTCCTCCCAGGAAATGGCCTGCGTGTTGCACGCCTCTGCCAAGATGTTGGCCATGGCCTCGGTGTTGCCAGTCTGGGACCAATACACAACGGCTACGCTCATGGTGATGCTCCTTTGTCTCTTTCGATCTCGATAGGTCAGGTTGCGCTCTAGCGCAGGTTATAGAAGGCAGAGAGGCCAGCATAGGTTGCGTCGGCACCAAGTCGGTCCTCAATACGCAGCAGCTGGTTGTACTTGGCGACACGGTCGGTGCGGCACGGAGCGCCCGTCTTAATCTGGCCCGCGTTGGTGCCCACGGCGATGTCGGCGATGGTGGAATCCTCGGTCTCGCCCGAACGGTGGCTCACGACGGCCGTGTAGCCGGCGCGCTTGGCCATCTCGATAGCGTCGAGCGTCTCGGTCAGGCTTCCGATCTGGTTGACCTTGATGAGGATGGCGTTGGCCGAGTCGTTCTCGATGCCCCTGGAGAGGCGCTTGGTATTGGTGACAAAGAAGTCATCGCCCACGAGCTGGATCTTCTTGCCCAGGCGCGCGGTGAGCTCCTTCCAGCCGTCCCAGTCGTCCTGGTCGAGCGCGTCTTCGATGGAGATGATCGGGAAGTCCTCGACAAGCTTCTCCCAGTAGTCGATGAGCTCGGACGCAGAGAGGATCTTGCCCTCTCCCTTGAGCTCATAGAGGCCCGTCTCCTTGTTGTAGAGCTCGGAGACGGCCGGGTCCATGGCAAAGCGGAAGTCGCGTCCCAGCTCAAAGCCTGCGTCGACCACGGCCTGGCTCATATACTCCAACGGGTCACGATTGGTCTTGAGGTCGGGGGCAAAGCCGCCCTCGTCGCCCACGCCGGTGGAGAGGCCAGCCTTGGCAAGCTCGCTCTTGAGGGTCGCGTAGACCTCACAGCACCAACGAAGGGCCTCGGCAAAGGTGGGCGCACCCACCGGCATGATCATGAACTCCTGGAAGTCCACCGTGTTGGTGGCATGTACGCCACCGTTCATGATGTTCATCATGGGGACGGGCAGCGTGTGGCCCGCGACGCCGCCGATGTACTCATAGAGCGGAAGGCCGGCGCTCGCCGCCGCGGCGCGAGCCGTCGCAAGGGAGGCGCCCAGGATGGCGTTGGCACCAAAGTTGCCCTTGTTCTCCGTGCCATCGGCGGCAATCATCGTCTCGTCCACAAGGCGCTGGTCGCGCGCGTCAAGCCCCACGATGGCCTCACGGATCTCCTTGTTGACATGGCCAACCGCGGTAAGCGTACCCTTTCCGCCATAGCGCTTAGGATCGCCATCACGAAGCTCAACCGCCTCGAAGTCGCCCGTGGAAGCACCCGAGGGCACGAGGGCGCTCGCAAAGGTTCCGTCCTCGAGCGTGATCTCTACCTCGACGGTCGGGTTGCCGCGTGAGTCAAGGACCTCGCGACCATACACGTTGCTGATTCTGCTCATTCTTCCTCCTTGATGAGCGTGGATTACCCTGCAGGACCCACTCTAGCAACGTGTTTGGAAAAAAGTCAACCTATTCTAACTTTTTTGTTTGCCAAAGCTAACTTTTGTGCTATTATCGGTTTTGTCAAGACGAGGAGGCTTTGGTCAGCCCCTCACGACGCGTCCAAACGCGGACCTCCCTCTCCACCGCTAAGGACGCAAAGACAAGCCCCTCCCCAGGGCACAAGGCGCTCCCTCCCCAAGGGAGCGCCTTTTTTGACCACCCGGAACACCCAACGGCATTGCCTGTTCCGGAACAGCACAAAGGGGTGGGACCCCTTTGTGCTGCTGGCCCATCGCTGCTCACGGCATTCGAGAGGGCCGCTCCAGATAGAGCGAGGGCGAGCACCCCATGGTTGGGATGCCCGCCCTCGCAGCTAGTTTGCAGAGGACTATCGACCAGCCACCTCCAAGGCAAGATCGAGTACCTTCTCGCCATTTACCGTGCCATACTCCCTCATGGGGATGACCGCCACGGGCACGTGCTTTGCGGCACATTTTGCCTCGAGCTGGTTGAACATGAATTGCACCTGGGGACCGATGAGGGCCACGTCCGCACCATCAAGGTTATTGTCTATCTCGCTCGCAGGATGCGCGACGACATCCACCTCGATGCCACGCTCCTTTGCCGCCTCCCTGATGCGCCTCTCGAGGAGACTGGTCGACATACCCGCAGCACAGAACAAACGAATGGTGAACATGGTAGCCCCTTCTCTCATGGCTACAGCCATGCTACCAAAGATTTGAAACCACTCAGGTCGTCACAAGCGTGAGAGGTGCCCATGCGCAGGTGACGGTCGATGACGCGGGCCAAAACGCCTTACGCCAGCGAGTCAAGCGCGCTGCGCATAGCATCGGGATCGATTGCCCCAGACGAAGAGGCGACGATCGTTCCATCGGATGCGACGAGCACGGTCGTGGGGTAGGCAAACACGTCAAAGGATTGCTGCGCCTCAAAGTCAAGGTCGTAGTACACCGGAAGCTCGTCAAACTCGTTATCCGCAAGCCACTGGGTGACGTTTTCGACGGTCTCGTCATCCGCGTCGGTGCTGTCCACAAACGCAAACGAGACCTTGTCCTGGTAGTCACGGTAGATGTCAAGGAAGTCCGGAAGCTCCTGCACGCAGTAGGGGCACCAGGTGGCCCAATAGTTGATGACCAGAGGCTTGCCATTGGCAATCTCCACCAGGGTCTTGCGCTCGTTCTGATCGGTGTAGACCGTCGCGTCGTGATCGGAGAGGAGCTCGGTGCCCGAGGTGCTGGTTTTGGCCTCGGCATCTTGCGTTTCGACCGTATCGACAGAAGCCGAGCCACACCCGACAAGCGTAACTGCAAGCAGGGCCGCCAGGGCCAGGGACGCGCACTGAGTAATCTTCTTCACGTTTCCCTCCGTCCTTCATGTTGGTTGGACAGAAGCGATGCGATGGTTACACGGTACCCCACGGCTTCAGCTCCCAAACACACGGAACGAATACAACGCTGACAGGCTCAACTGGGATGCCCCTCAGGTCAGCAGTTGCCCGTGTAGACATGCGCAAGGTTCCGGCGCGCCACGTCTGCCAGCTCATACACGCACGCGACGGAGGTAGGTCCGCGGTCTTGCATGCGCCAGTGGGGAAAGAAGCGTGACACATGGAGCACGATGCCCGGGTCTACAGACGCCAGCCAGGAGGAAAGCTCGTCCATCTCCTCGTCCGTATCGTTTATCCCCGGAACGACCAGCGTCGTCACCTCAAGGTGGCACGTGGGCGTCGCCGCCAGCAGCCGTATCGTTTCCTGCACGGTCGCAAGGTCGCCACCAAGACTTTGGTAGGTCTTGCTCCTGAACGCCTTGAGGTCAATGTTTGCCGCGTCAATGAGCGGGGCGACCGTCTGGACGACTTCCGCGGACACGCAGCCCGCAGACACCAGCACGTTGGAGAGCCCCACGTCATGCACCAGCTGGGCACAGTCTCGCACGTATTCCCATCTGACCAGGGGCTCGTTGTAGGTGTATGCCACCCCGACCATGCGCGGGTCCTCATGGTTGAGGCGCACCGCCAGCGCGGCAATCTCCTGGGGAGAGACCCTCCTCCAGGGGACCTCGCCCTCCCCCACCTGCGAGATGTCATGGTTTTGGCACCAGGGACAGCGCAGGTTGCAACCATAGCTCCCCAACGAAAGCACCGTCGACCCGCCCTTCCAGCGGGCAATCGGCTTCTTCTCTATGGGGTCAACCGCAAGCGAGGTCACGTGGTCGTAGCCCAACGGGACCACGGCGCCGTCCACGTTTCCGCGCGCCCGACAGGCACCCATGGCGCCAGGAGCCACCGCACAGTGGCGCGGGCAGGTGGTGCAGACTGCGGAGCCAGCGCTCACAGGTGACGCACCACCTCAAAGCGCTGCAGGCGATAGTCGTCATAGTCCAGGTCGATATGGCCTTTCTGGGCTGCAATGCGCAGCTGCTCGGCAACGCTGTCCACGCCGTCGAGGTCGGGCAGCAGAAGCCCGCGACGGCCGTCGCGACAGCTCACGATCACGCCATAGCGAGCCGGGTCAAGACCATCCTCCGTGGTGAACTCGGGCTCAGTGAGCACGTCCACATCGTAGACGAGGTCGCCCAGCTCGCTGGCACGCACTGCATTGAAGCGAGGGTCGCGGGTCCCTGCGCTGATCGCGTTGGCGCAAATCTCCTCTGCGAGCGTGCGCTGCGTTGGCTCGATGGTCCCGATGCAGCCGCGCAGCTGACCATCCACCTTGAGCGAGACGAAACATCCCGCACGGGTGGAAAGCAGCTCGTCAGGCAGGCCTTTGGGCGGCGCGATGCGCTTTCCGTCACGGACATACGACTCCAGGGAAGTGCGCGCAAGCCGGACGTAAGGGTCCTCGGAGGCCTTCCGCTCGGCAAGGTCCGCCGTACGCCAGGCCTCGTAGCGCGCAAGCAGCGCACGCTCCTCGTCAGCGGCCTCTTCTCCCACAGGCGTGAAGCACGCCACGCCATACCCCACACCAAACGGTCCCTCGTGGCTGAGCAGCTCGGCACGCACGTCGGTGCGGTCAAGCGCCCCGGCCATCATCTGAAAGCTCCGCAGGCCGCATTCCGCCGCGCGCTCCGCCAGGCTGTGATCCATGCACAGGATGTCGAGCAGGTCACCCGTGGCAAAGTCATGCGCAATGCGCTCGTCAAAGACCGGGCCCTCGGGAGCAAAGCCATAGGGGCCATCGTGCGTGAGCTTATGGGAGAGGTCGCCCGACGCGATGTAGACCACGCGCCGTCCCAGCGTGCGCGCAGCCTCCTGCACGGCCATGCCCAGGCGGTAATGCTCTGCGGGAGAGAAGCCCGAAAGGCCGATGCGCACCAGCTCAAAGCCCGTGTAGTACTTCTGAATGAAGTGCAGCGGAATCATGGTGCCGTGGTCCAGGCGCGGATCGCGCTCGTAGTCGGTTCCCGCCTCGATGCCCTCGCGTTCGCACACGCGGCAGAGCTCCGCCACCAACTCCGTGTCGTAACGCGCCTCGTATGCGGCCTGCGGCGCCCCATACTGCGCAAAGCTGCCCCGCGCGGACGTTCCAGGAGAGATGAGAAAGTAGTCGCGGTAGAGCGTCGTGTGCGGCGACGACACCACCACGGTATTGGGCGCAAGCGCGGCGACCCGCCTACCCACCTCCTCGTAGGCGTCGATGGTTGCCTGTATCCCGCGCTCCCTTCCCCCGCCTACTGCGGGAATGATGAGCGGCGGATGCGGAACGGCAAAAGCACCAACGATGGCCATGGCGGCTCCTCTCGACTGTCTTCGAGCATAGCACGCAATCTGCGGGGCAATCGCTCGGTATCCGGACGCGCTCGCGAAGCGCACCCTGAGCGCAGGAAGCCGCCAAGTGCGCTACCATCTCTCCAGGTCACGCCATTCGCCTACCAAAGGGGTCTCCATGCCGTTCGTACTACCCACCTACACGCCGCCCGACTTTGCCGCACTCGGCCTCGACGCCGCGCCAAACGCGCGCGTGGCAGCGGCACCAGCTGACGGTGTCGCCCCGTCTGGCTACCACTCCACGTCCATGTATCCCGAGTACTTCAAGATTGACGGCTCGTGGCTCCTCGCGCCGGAAAGCCGCATGGATGCAAGCGTGGTCGTGCGCGAGGGCGCCACGCTCGACGTCGTGGAGAACCGCAACATCCGCGCTGGTGAGCTCGTGGTGATTGGCAGGACCGAGGACGGCAGCGAAGGCATCTACGTCCACGCCAACGGATTCGAGGCGCAGCCGCAGGGTGCCGTCGAGACGTTTGCCTTCAGGGCGGGCCGCTCGCGCGAGACGGCCTTTGCCCGCGATTACGACACCCTCTACGACCTGCTGCGCCACGAACGGGAGCAGGGCAAGGTGGTGTGGGTGTTGGGGCCCGCCTTCTCCTTTGACCATGACGCGCGCCATGCCATGCAGCGCATCATCGAGGCGGGCTACGTTGACGCGGTGCTCGCCGGCAACGCCCTTGCCACGCATGACCTCGAAGGCGCGCGCTTCCATACCGCCCTTGGACAGGACATCTACACGCAAGCCAACGTCGCCGGTGGGCATTACCATCATCTCGACGTAATCAACGAGGTCCGCGCCAGCGGATCCATCGCCCGCTACATCGAGGACTACGACATCTCGGACGGCATCATGTATGCCCTCGAGCGCAACCAGGTGCCCTACGTGCTGGCCAGCTCCATCCGCGACGACGGCCCCCTTCCCGAGGTCATAGGCGACGCCTACGCTGCCCAGGCGGCCATGCGCGCGCAGCTGCGCGACGCCACCTGCGTGATCTGTCTGGCCACCATGCTGCACACCATCGCAACGGGCAACATGACCCCCAGCTTCCGCGTGCTGGGCGACGGCACCGTGCGCCCCGTGTACTTCTATGCCGTGGACGCTGACGAGTTTGTGGTGAACAAGCTCCTTGACCGGGGGAGCCTCTCCGCCAAGACCATCGTCACCAACGTGCAGGACTTCATCACGCTCGTCGCGCACGGGCTCGGCGTGTGGGACTAGGGTCAGCTGCGTGAGGCAGGCGTGCCCAAAGATCGAGGCGGCGCTTGATCGCGCATGGATGCGGCAGAAGCGCCGGAGGTCGCGGTCCGCGCACAACCAGCGCATGAGGAGGACTATCACCTCCTAAGACATTTGGTTCTACAATAGAAGCAGTTTGCGATGAGCGAAGGTCTTGGGGGACGCAAGCAAGTCGCGCGTTATGGAGAGGGGATTCACATGGCATACCTAGGAGAGGGAACCACCAAGCTCGGCTTTGGCCTCATGCGCCTGCCCAAGCTCGGGGACGGCACCATCGACGTGCCGCAGGTCTCACAGATGGTGGACGAGTTTCTTGCCGCGGGCGGAACCTACTTTGACACCGCCTGGGCCTACGGCGGCTCCGAGGAGGCCATCCGTCAGGCGCTGATCGAGCGCCACCCGCGCGACAGCTACACCATCGCCACCAAGAACGCCGCCTGGCTCGGCCCCAAGGACGCCGACGAGGCAAAGGCGCAGCTTGACGTCTCGCTCGAGCGCCTTGGCACCGACTACGTTGACTACTACCTCCTGCACAACCTCGGTGCCGGCCGCACCGCCTTCTTTGAGAAGTGGGGCATGTGGGAGTGGGCAAAGGAGATGAGAGCCGAGGGCCGCATCCGTCACCTTGGCTTCTCGTTCCACGACAATGCCGATACCCTCAAGCAGATTCTCGAGAAGCACGCTGATGACGTCGAGTTCATCCAGCTGCAGATCAACTACGCCGACTGGGAGGACGGCAGCGTGCAGAGCCGCAAGGTGCACGAGGTCGCCCGCAGCTATGGCAAGCCCGTCGTGATCATGGAGCCCGTCAAGGGCGGCATGCTCGCCAACCCACCGGCACCCGTGGTAGACATCCTGCGTGCCGCAGAGCCCGACCGCACGCCCGTCGAGTGGGCACTGCGCTTTGCCATGAACACCGAAGGACTCATCGCCTGCCTCTCGGGCATGTCCTCGCTCGAACAGATGCGCCAGAACCTACAGACGCTCAAGGGCCTCTCCCCGCTCTCTCAGAAGGAGCTGGACGCCCTCGCCGCCGCACGCGCCAAGCTTTCCGAGCTCATCGCCGTTCCCTGCACCGGCTGCCATTACTGCATGGAGGAATGCCCCGTCAGCATGCCCATCGCGAGCATCATGGAGAGCCTGAACCGTGCCGCCCTCTACGGCGAGGAGAAGGGCAAGAGCAACTATGGCTTTGCCACGCGTGAAGGCGTCAAGGCCAGCGACTGCATCCACTGCGGCCAATGCGAGGAGGCCTGCCCGCAGCACATCGACATCATGACCCAGCTCGAGACCGCCGCGGAGAAGTTCGAGTAGGCACCGAGGCTGCAGCCACTTACTCCAGCGTAAACGTGAGGAGCACCGGGCCGTGATCACTTGTGGCAAAGCCCGTGTCAATGGTGGTTGCCGCAGCGTGGACGTTGCTTGACACGATGGACCCATCTCAGGCTACACGGTACGAGGCGCCCTCCACGTAAGGGAGGGCGCTGTCTTGGCATGTTTCTCCCTTATGATATCTGCTGTGCCCGGAGGACCCCATCACAAGGAGCATCATGGACGCGTGCCTTTGCGTTACCACCCTCGCCGAGAACACCCCTGCGGAGGGCATGCGCGCAGAACATGGTCTCTCGCTGCACCTTGCCTACGGGGAGCTGAGCATCCTGCTGGACTTTGGGCAGTCGGATTCCTTCGCGCAAAACGCCGACGCGCTGGGTGTCGACCTTGCCCAGGTAGACCTTGCCGTGCTTTCGCATGCACACTACGACCACGCCGACGGCATGGGCCACTTCTTTGCGCTCAATGCCAGAGCGCCACTCTTTCTGAGCGAGGCCTGCGCGGAGACATGCTGGTCCACCAAGGGTGGCACCACGGAGGCGCACTACATCGGCATCCAAAAAGGGCTGCTGGCACAGTTTGGCCAGCGCCTCTCCCCCGTCTCCACCGACCGCGTCACCCCCATCGCGCCGGGCGCGCATCTCGTGCCGCACACGACCCCTGTCCTGGGGGAGATAGGACGCCAGGCCGGCATGTTCCTGAGGCAAGGGAACGTCCTTGTCCCAGACGGCTTTGCCCACGAGCTCACGCTCGTGCTCGAGCTCGGCGCCGCCCCAGACGCACCGCTGGCCGTCTTCAATAGCTGCTCGCATGCAGGGTTGCCTATCGTCGTGAGCGAGGTACAGGCAGCTTTTCCCGGGCGCACCATTGCCGCATACGTGGGCGGACTTCACCTGGTGCATGCACACGACGAGCAGGTCGGTGACGTTGCACACGCCATCGAGACCGCCGGCGTCTGCCAGCTCTACACGGGCCATTGCACGGGCGCACACGCCGTCGAGCTGCTGACACGGCAGCTGCCCGGTCGCGTTGTCCCCCTGCACGCGGGCCTCCGCTTTGGCCTATAGCTCATCAACTGACCGGAGGAGTCAAGAGAGTGCTGTGCACCCCGGATGAGCTGCGCGCGTAGCCGATGAACAGCGTAGCGTTGCGAATGTGGCATAGACGCGTGAGAAGCCCTCTCATAGAACAGCAACCCTTTGATTGCTCCATTGCAGTACTACCCGAGTACAATTCTCAAGGGGTGCGCCCGCAAAACCGTTACCCTGGGCGCTGGTACCGTAGAGGAGCAGAGATGACAGAAGATGTTCGCTCGGCAAAGAGCACGGCTGGCATAGTGGAGTTCGAGCTTGTCTATGAGGCGCCTGACTGCGTGGTGTTGGACAGCGCCTACTGCTCCATGGGACGTATGATCGCCCTTCGTGCCTGCGAGTCAGCTGGCTGGGCCTATCACGACGCCACGACGCTCCTCGAGCTTGTGCCCGAATTTGGCGTCACGTCCGAGGACGTCGACGCGTTCGAGCGTCAGTTCACAGGCTCCGAGCCCAACGTAGATGCCGTCCGCGCCACGGTCGAGTTCCAGCGCATCAGCGAGGCCTTCCACCTTGCCGCTGAGCGTGCCATCGCCGCAGGCCCCTGCCTCATCCATGACCGCGTGACCAAGTCATTTGTGGAAGGGCTCGGCTACCGCTGCGTGTCTGCGATGACCTACGCCCACGACCTTCCCGCCATGCGCATGCGTGCCAAGGTGTCCCCGCTCTACGAGAGCCTCACGTCTGACGCCGACCTCGACGCCGCCATCCGCCGCGAGGACTCCATCCGCCGCGCCTGGCACATGCTGCATAGCGACACGACCGTCTGGGGAGAGCCCGCGACGTACGACCTCATGATCAACACCGATCTCATCGGCCGCGACTTTGCAGCCGAGCTGCTGGCGAAACTCATGTGCCCCGGATTGACCCATTAATCGCGGGTCAATCTGCAGCAGAGTAGGTCATGCACCTAATGTTTTGTCGGAACGACCCACGTTTGGTGGGTCGTTCCGTCATCTTGATTCGATTCTTCCAACACCCAAATGAACGAAGGTCGTAATCGGAGGGAGCAAGGTTACAGCGCCATCACGTTGGTGACGCAGTTGTAGAGCGAGATGAGCGGCAGAAGCGCCATCACAAAGACGTAGATCCGCCGTACGCCCTCCTCGGAGAGCTTACGGTTGAAGTACGTCCCGATGAATCCGCCCGCGATGGCCGGCAGCACCACAAACGGAACAAACGTGAGGTCAACGGCCCAAAGGGCGCCGCTCGTCGCGGAGAGCACGAGCTTGGAGAGCTGGCTGAAGAAGATGATGGCCAGGCTGTAGACCGCGCCCTCCTTGGCGCCCAGCGAGAAGAGCAGGCTGAGCGCGGCCACGTTGAGCGGCCCTCCCCCGATGCCCAGGAAGACCGCCACCGCGCCCAGCGCAAAGCCCGCCACAAAGATGGTGGCGGGGTTGCTGAGCTTCCAGCTGGGCATCTTGTCCTGCCTGAGCGTGTAGACAAAGATGAGGCCCAGCACCACGGCCAGGATGCCGCCCTGCACGGCCTTGACCAGGTGATTGTCAAACGAGCCCGTCAGCGCGGAGAAGACCTCGTCGCCTGCGATCCCGCCCAGAAGCGAGCCCGCGGCCACGGAAAGCACCATCTGCCTGTCAAACTCAAAGCCCGACCGCAGTTGTTTGGTCAGGCTCACGCAGCACATCACGAAGACGGCCACGCTGCTATAGAGGTTGATGGTGGCCGCGTCATGCGCACCCACGAGGTCCAGCAGCGGCTTGATGATGACGCCGCCACCCAGGCCCGCAACCGCCCCAAGCGATGTCGCCACCACGATGACCAGTGCATAGATGAGGTAGAGCATGGCGATTCCTTTGGGTTTGCTCCAGCTAGATGGCCATGCCTTCCTCGCCACAGAAGAGCTTGGTGGAGATGTAGCGCTCACCCGTGTCAGGCAGAATCGTGACCACGGTCTTGCCCGGACCCAGCTCGTGCGCCATCTTGAGGGCGGCGACCACGTTGGTGCCCGACGAGATGCCGCACATCAGGCCCTCCTCTCGCGCTAGGCGCCGCGCCATCTCGAGCGCCTCGATGTCGGTCACGATGCAGATGTCATCGTAGATCTGCGTGTCAAGAATCTCGGGAATGATGCCGTCGCCAATGCCCATCTGCAGGTGCGTGCCCACGGGACGTCCCGAAAGGATGGCCGCCTGGTCAGGCTCCACGGCCCAGATGCGCACGTCGGGGTTCACGGCGCGCAGCACGGCCCCCACGCCCGTGATGGTGCCGCCCGTGCCGATGCCCGAGCAGAAACCATCGATGCGCGAGTCCGCGTCGGCGATGATCTCGGCTGCGGTGTGCTCGCGGTGAGCCCAGAGGTTGTCCACGTTCTCAAACTGCTGGGGCACATAGACGCGCGGGTCCTCCTCAGCCATCTGCAGCGCACGCTTGATGCAGCGGTCGACGCATTCGCCAATGTCACCGTCATCGTGCTCCAGGATGACCTGGGCACCATAGTGCACGACCAGCCTGCGCCGCTCGATCGAGACCGAGTCCGGCATGATGATCTTTGCCTGGTAGCCCAGCACGGCCGCGACGAGCGCAAGGCCGATGCCCTGGTTTCCGCTCGTGGGCTCCACAATGATGGAGTCTGGGCGCAGCTCGCCACGCTCCTCGGCAGCACGCACCATCTGCAGTGCCGTGCGGGTCTTAATGGAGCCGCCCACATTGGTCGCCTCGAACTTCACCAGAATGCGGGCGCAATCCTGCCCGGGGATGTGGTTGAGACGAACGAGCGGCGTGTGGCCCACCGCCTCAAGAATGTTGTTGTAAACCATGCCACATTCCTCTCTCGTGCTTGGTGTGGCTGGAAAGATACTAGCACCACCATGGCAGCCCACTGCGAGCCGAATAAAGACTTGTCCTAATATGGCAACCTACGCATAGGGCCGTGTGGCATCGTATTCGCCATACTCGCAGCCCACGTGCGCCACGTCGAGGTCATCAACCAGATGCCACTCAAAGCCGTCGCGCTCAAACAGCTGCACGCGACCGCTTCCCGTCCCGCCGTTCCAAAGGCGTGTGTGCCGCGCCTGCCCGTCTGGCGCCTCGTAGCGAATGAGCAGCATCTCGTCCTTGGGGCATTCGATGTCGGTGATCAGCCGGGCAGTAAAGGTCTCCTGCTCGACATGCCACACCACACGATCGGCCTCCTCACGGCAGGCAAAGTGCGTCTGGCTTCCCGTCCAGAGCTTGGAGAAGTTGAACTCGTAGGGCTCTCCCTCATAGACCAACTCCCCCAAGAGCTTGCGGTCAAGGGCAAGGTGCCCGATCTTTGGCCTTCCCCCGCCAATCTCGAGAGCGCTCCCTTCCAGACGCTTGCCACTCAAGCGGCTGGTGATGTCCGAACTCGCCAACCACACCCACGGGGTCGTGAAGTCGCTGCCCCAGTTCTTGTCGGAATAGCCAAAGCAGGTCGCAGGATCCACCACGTAGCGCTCCCCGTCAAGAAAGACCTCGCCCTCGTAGGCCGTCTTGACGCCCTCGGCGTGCCAAAACATCTGGAACGCGTCGGTCGCACGGATGGGCTCGCTCGCACCATAACCCACATTGAAGGCAATCTGCTTGTCCAAATGCAGGTCAAAGGCCATGTCGCCAGCATCGCTCATCCATTCGGGGTGGGCAGCGGCATCCTCCGGCGTCACGCGGACCCTGCCGACCAAGTCCGTCTCGCAGCAGATGCAATCGTCTGCGGCAACCCAGAACGGCACGCCCCTCCCAAGGTCAACCTGATCCCAGGCAAAGAAGCGATGGAGCTGCTTGGCACCCTTGCCCCAAGTGCCCACCTTCACCATGAGGTATGACGGCTTGCGGCCGTCACGCGTTCCGTCGGGAGCCAAGCCAAAGAGGGGCTCTGACCCGCCAAGGGCAGGGTTGCAGGTAAAGAACTCGACAAAGAAGGCGCGCTCCTCGCCCGTTTGCGCATGGCGGGCGGTAAACGAGTGCCACCACCAGTCATATCCCTGGTTTGCCAAGCTACCGGAGAGCATGAACTGGTCACGGGAAACGTCATGGGTATCGGATGCCATCTGATCCTCCTCAACATCGATGCGCATACCGATATGATGCCCCACCACACGCCGTTCGATACGCAGGGGTCCCACCCTTTCGCATTGCAACACGAAAGGGTGGGACCCCTGCGTATCGAAGACTCTTACAGCAAGCTCCCGTGCCGCGCCACATACGCACGCCGGACAATGAGCACGCTGGCCGCATATGCCGCAGCCACAAGCACGATGATTCCCACCACGGGCACGGGAAGCACGGCAAGGTCGATCACATGGCCCGCAGGCGTCAGGCACATGAAGGCGGCAACGATGATGCCCAACACGCCCAAGAGGCTGATCTGCCACGCAGCGCGGCTCTCAAGGAAGGGCACATGCTCCGTGCGCAGCAGGTGCACGGCAAGCACCTGGGTCATCATGCTTTCCAAGAGCCAGCCCGCCTGGAAGGTGCCCACAAAGCGCACCTGGGCAGCAGCGTCGAGGGTACCCCAGGGGCCACCACACACCGCCGGACAGACCACCAGGAACAGCAGCGCAAAGGTCACGATGTCAAAGACGGAGCTGATGGGGCCCATCCAGCGCATGAACGACGAGATGGAGCCGGAGTCCCAGTTGCGCGGCTCACGCAGGGCGTCGTCATCCACGTTGTCCCACGGCATGGCCGTGCAGGTAAGGTCATAGACAAAGTTGAGGAACAGCAGCTGGACCGCGCTCATGGGAAGGAAGGGCAAAAACGCACTTGCCACCAGCACGCTGAACACGTTGCCAAAGTTGGAGCTTGCCGTCATCTTCACGTACTTGTTCATGTTCGCAAAGGTGCGACGGCCCGTCTCGACGCCGCGCTCGAGCACCATGAGGTCCTTCTCCAGCAAGATGATGTCCGCTGCCTCCTTGGCGACGTCGGCACCCGTATCCACCGAGACGCCGCAGTCGGCTACGCGCATGGCTGCCGCATCGTTGACGCCGTCGCCCATGAAGCCCACCACATGCCCGTTTGCCTGCAGGGCGCTCACCACGCGCGCCTTCTGGTCGGGCGAGAGCTTGGCAAAGACCGTCGTGGTCTCGACCGCCTTGCGGAGCGCCTCGTCACTCAGCTGCTCCACGCGAGCCCCATCAAGGGCGCCCGTCACATCAAGCCCCAGCTCGTCGCAGACATGAGCCGTCACGCGGGCCGAATCGCCCGTCAAGACCTTAGTCGCAACGCCGTGAGAGGCGAGCGCCCTGATTGCAGCGCCTGCATCCTCCTTGGGCGGGTCGAGGAACGCCAGGTATCCAATGAGCGTCATGGCACATTCGTCGTCCGCCGTCAGCCGCCCAACACCTGCGGGCTCATCCTTGCGGGCAACCCCCAGCACACGCATGCCATCCTCAGAGAGGCTCTGGCCCCGCTCGAGCACCTCCTGCTCGAGCTCGTCGGTAAGCGAGAAGACCTTGCCGTCGAGCTCCACCATCGAGCAGATGGAGAGAATCTCCTCGAGCGCACCCTTGGTGATCATGGTGGTGTGGCCGTTCTCGTCGCCCACGACGACGCTCACACGGCGGCGCTCATAGTCAAAGGGCAGCTCGTCCACCAAGAAGTGGTCCTCTACCAGTGCGTTGTCGTCCAGTCCCGTCTCCTCGTGGGCGCACTTGATGATGGCCGTGTCGATGAGGTTGAGCATGCCCGTCTCAAAATGGCTGTTGAGGAAGGCGTGGCGCAGGACACGGGCATCCTCACGGCCCGTCACGTCCAGATGGCGCTCCAACACCACGCGGTCTTCGGTGAGGGTTCCCGTCTTGTCGCTGCACAGCGTGTCGATGGACCCCAGGTTCTGGATGGCATCAAGACGCTTGACAATCACCCGTCCCCGGCTCAGGTCCACGGCGCCCTTTGCCAGGCAGGTGGTCACGATCATAGGCAGCATCTCGGGCGTGAGGCCCACGGCCACCGAAAGCGAGAACAGCAGCGCGTCGAGCCAGTTGCCCTTGGTCACCACATTGATGACAAACACGATGGGAACCACGACCACCATGAGGCGCACGAGGAGCATGGAGACGTCACGGATGCCGCGGTCGTAGGCGGTCTCCTTGTTGGAGGCATCAAGGCGGGCGGCGATGTTTCCCAGCTCGGTCTCCTCACCAACGCGCGCGGCCACGCCCACGCCCGTCCCCGAGATGACCGTCGTGCCCAAGAAGGCAAGGTTTCCCGCCTCGAGCGGCGGAACCAGTCCGTCGGTGGCGGCGGGGGTCTTCTCTATGGCCTCGGACTCGCCTGTCAGGGCGGACTGGCCCACAAAGAGGTCACGTGCGGCAACGATGCGCAGGTCGGCAGGGACAATGTCACCCGCAGCCAGGTGGACAATGTCTCCAACGACCACTTCGTCGAGCGGAATCTCTATGCGGCCCGTGCCCTGGCGTTCCACGCAGCAGGTGGTCTCGATGGACTCCGCAAGCGCGGCCGCGGCGTCAGCGCCCTTAGTCTCCTGCACAAAGCGAAGGACGACCGACACGAGCGCCATCAAGGCGATGAGGATCGGCGTGGCGGCGTCCTTGGCCCCTGGCTCGGCAAACACCACGTCGGTCATGAGCGACACGACGCCGAGGGCCAGAAGGATCAGCACGAAGGGGTCACTGAAGGTCTGCAGAAACCTCAGGATGGCGGGCGTCCGCTGGGTCTCGGCCATGCGGTTCTCGCCATGGGCCTCGCGAGACGCCTCGACCTCCTCTGCTGTCAGACCGCCACGACGCGTCTTGAGCTCGTCGTATACCCCCTCGACATTGGTCGCCGCGATATAGGCGAGCCATGTCTGCTCCATGACCCCCGTGGGGTTGGAGCGCACATCATTGATCTGGTTCTTCTTGTTCATGAACACTCCCTTCATGTGCCATGGCTAAGCGGCACGCTCACGAAGAGTGCGTCATGAGGGCTCTGTTGGAGAGCAAGATGTCTTACAGGCTCAGCAGGGCTCCCATGGCGCAGCTGCCTATGCAGGGTTTGATACTGTCAGCATCCATGGGACCTCCTCTCGACCTCTCTAGTACCGATAATCATACCAACCTGTCTCACCGAAGGCCTTGTGTTTCAAGGTGATGCATGTGGTGTTACGTCTTTCAGATTAGTGTTACGATAGGGCAAGTTCACCCGTCAAAGGAGTACCCATGCATATACCTGAGAACTACCTCAGCCCATCCACCTGCGGTGTCGCCACGGTTGCTATGGTTCCCATCTGGGCCACGGCGGTCAAGAAGGTACGCGAGACGGTCCCCCGCGACAAGATGCCGCTCCTTGGTGTCGCCGCGGCGTTCTGCTTCTTGTCAATGATGTTCAATATCCCCCTGCCAGGAGGCACCACAGGCCATGCGGTATGCGGAACGCTCATCGCCATTCTCTTCGGTCCGTGGGCGGCCGTGCTGGCGGTCAGCATCGCCCTTGCCATACAGGCCGTCTTCTTTGGTGACGGGGGCATCTTGGCCCTCGGCGCCAACTGTCTGAACATGGCCTTTGTCCTTCCCTTTGTGGGATATGCCCTCTATGGCTTCCTCAAGGATCGCATTCCGGGGAAGCGGGGAGAGATCATTGCCGCTGGCATAGGGTCGTACGTGGGGTTGAACGCTGCGGCTCTTTGCGCCGCGCTCGAGTTTGGCATCCAGCCGCTCCTGTTCACGGACGCGGCGGGCAACGCGCTCTATTGCCCCTATCCCATCTCCGTAGCCGTGCCCGCCATGCTCTTGGGGCATCTCACGGTCGCCGGTCTTGCCGAGGCAGGCTTTACGATGGGCATCTTGGCGTTTCTTCACAGCTATGCGCCCTCGTTTGGCCTCACCGACACCTCGGCCAAAGAAGACAAGTCCGTTCCCGCCCTCGCCTTGATGGGGATGCTCATCGCGCTCACTCCTCTTGGCCTTCTTGCCACGGGCGACGCCTGGGGAGAGTGGGGTCTCGAGGACCTCTCGGGCATGGTGGGCTACGAGCCTGCCGGCATGGCGGGCGGTTGGGAATGGAGCTCCTTCATGCCCGACTATGCCGTTGGCAACCTCCCCGAATGGATTGGCTACATCCTCTCTGCCATCATTGGCGCGGGCCTGCTCATCATCATCTTCCGTCTGCTCGGCAACTTGGCAAAGCCCGACGTCTCGTTTGACTAGCGCAGCCACATGAACCCAAAGCCTAGCGAAACGCCTTCCTGGCTCACGCAGAGCCAGAACTATCAGCCCTCAGCAGATCATGACGCCTTTCTTGCGAAGAGCGTCCTTTCGGTCTCGTCCGCCTTGTCGCGCATGCGCCTTGACGATGGCGCAGAGACGAGCCTCTCCCCTTGCGCGCCCGTAAAGCTTGTCTCCTGTCTGGCCTGCATCATCTTGGTGTCGCTGTCGCGCAACTACCTGTTTGTCTTGGTCATGCTGGCAGGCGTCCTCCTGCGCGCCGCCCTGATGCCCCGAGCGGCGCTTGGCCGCGTGGTCAGCACGTCCCTTGGGGCGGCAGGAATCGCCCTTCTGCTCATGCTTCCCGCGTCGCTTTTGGGACAGCCGCAAGCAGCTCTCACCATGGCGGGAAAGGCCCTCGTCTCGACGGGCCTGGCGATGGAGACCACGCTTTCCACCCCCGCCTCCCAGCTCACGGGAGCACTCAGCAGCTTTGGCGTTCCCAACCTCGTCATCCTTACCGTCGATCTGGCGCTCAGAAGCATCGTCCGCCTGGGCGAGGTGGCGCTCGAGGCCCTCAATGCCCTCACCTTGCGCAGCGTTGGAAGGAACCGCAACAAGCAAACGTCCATGGGCGGTATCGGCGGGGTCGTTCTCATCAAGGCAGGAGAGGCGGCGCAGGCAACCCATGATGCCATGCGGTGCCGTGGGTTTGAGGGAGACTACCACGTTGCGCGGCACCAGGCGCTTCGAGCGATAGACTGGGCATGGATCATCTTGCTGCTGCTTCTTGCCGTCCTGTTCGTCTACCTACAAGGCCTCGTCTGACATGTCGCACACCCATACCCCACAAAGCCTGCATCGCGCGCGCAATGCCGCCGAACCCGCCCTCATCGAGCTGCGGGACTTCTGCTATGCCTACGACGACGTCATCGCCCTTTCCCATGTGGACCTCGACATCTACGCGGGAGACAGCGTCGTGCTCATGGGCGACAACGGATCGGGGAAGTCGACGCTGCTCAAGGCATTTGTAGGCCTCCTCTTTCCCCAACAGGGGAGCTATCGGTTTGACGGCAAGGTCGTCGACGAGCGGTCCATGCGCGACCCCTCGTTCTCCAAGCGCCTGCACCAACGCATAGGATTCATCTTCCAAGACAGCGATTCGCAGCTCTTCTGCCCGACCGTGGAGGATGAGGTTGCCTTTGGTCCCTTGCAGATGGGCCTTCCGGAAGCAGAGGTGCAACAACGAGTCGCCGACACCTGCGCGCTCCTGGGCATAGAGCAGCTCCGCTCACGGGCTCCTTATAACCTCTCGGGGGGCGAGAAGAAGCGCGTTGCCATCGCCTGCGTGCTCAGCATGAACCCTGACGTGCTGTGCCTCGACGAGCCCCTTGCCGGTCTGGACGCCAAGGCTCGTGCCTGGCTCCTCTCCTTCTTGCGGCAGCTCAAAGAGGTCGGCAAGACGCTCATCATCGCCACGCACGACCAATCGCTTGCCGACGAGCTCGCTGACTTCTTCGTCTATGTGGGAGAATTCCACGGCTACGAGGACCGCCCGCACGTCCACATCAATTCATAGGACACGTCATCACGTTGCGGCAGGGATGCGAGGGAAGCGCTCCGGCTCGATCCGCCGTAGCGCACAGCTGTCTCAGCCTGGCAAGGCGCCACGAAACTAATTTCAAAACAAATTGTTACATCAATAGTGCAAATGCAAACAACAGTTTTACATAAGCACTGATTCCTTGGCATGCATGGTATACTCACAGTGTGGAAACGGAAGGTGAGGTGCCTATGGGAAAACGAGTCACAATTCAAGACATAGCAGACGAGCTTGGGCTTTCGCGAAACACGGTCTCCAAAGCCCTGAACAACTCGGAGGGCCTGGCAGAGGCAACCCGCACGCGCATCATCCAAAAGGCCATGGAGATGGGCTATAAGCAGTTTGCCTTTACGCACACCATCATCGAACGCCAGGCTTTGGGTGACCAGCTTGCCATTGCCGCTGGCGAGAAGCGCGAGATTGCCCTTTTGAGCACCACCTACCTTGCAACCCCGCATTTCTCGTCGCTGATGCTCGACGCCCTTCAACGTGAGCTTGCCCAGCTGGGCTACACGCTCAACGCCCATCGCGTAAGCGAGGAGGACGTTGCCGCCCTCGAGCTCCCCATCACGTTTGACCAGAATCACATCGCGGCGATCATCTGCATCGAGATGTTTGATCCAACCTACGACGAGATGCTTTGCAAGCTGGGCATCCCCCTTCTCTTTGTTGACACGCCGGCACACCCGCATGGCGAGACACTGCCTGCCGACCAGCTCTATATGGAGAACATGACGCAGATCCTGAGGCTGGTAAACGACATGCTCGCAGCAGGCAGGAAACGCATTGGCTTCATTGGCGAATGGGAGCACTGCCAGTCGTTCTACGAGCGATACCTCGCCTTCCGAGTTGGTATGGCCATGGAGGGAGAAGAGTACGAGGAGCGCTTCTGCATCAAATACAACTTTGAGAAAGAGATCAAGGAGGAGCTCGCCAAGCTCGACGAGCTGCCCGACTTGTTCATCTGTGCCAACGACTTTGTGGCCATCGACGCGCTCATGGCACTGAGGAGCCTGGGCTATGACGTCCCCAAAGACGTCGCCCTCGTAGGCTTTGATGACTCAGCGGAGTCGCGCAGGTGCATGCCCCCTCTCACCACCATTCATATCCATACGCAGATCATGGCGTACACGGCCGTGCAACTCCTGACCTCGCGCATCAAGGAGCCATCGCTTGACTACCGTCGCGTGTACACTGAGACCGAACTCGTCTATCGGGCCTCGACCATGCAGATCTAGCCGCCTGAGGAGGAACAACAACGGATGGCAGGCATCTTTTCGTACGAAAGCAAGTTCAGCAAGATCATGTTCCGCTTTGCCTATGGCTGCTACCTGAACTTGCTGTGGGCACTCTGCTCGCTGCCCATCGTCACCGTTGGGGCGGCGACAACGGCGCTCTATGACGTTGCCATGCGCATCGCAGAGGACCGCGAGGGCGATCTGACCCAGCAGTTCTTTCGTGCGTTTCGCTCGAACTTCCGTCAGGCCACCACGCTGTGGCTCATCCTGCTTGCCGTTGGCATCTTCCTGGGGGCAGACATCTATGTGCTGCAGCACCTGCGATCGGCATCCACGGGTGGGATTGCCGTCTTCTGGACGCTCATCCTCGCGGTGCTCATCGCGGCGTGCATCGCCTATGTCATCGAGCTCATGTACGTCTTTCCCCTTGTGGCACGCGTCGAGAACACCAATCGCGCCATGCTCGTAAACGCCCTGCTCATTGGCACACACTATCTCAACTGCACCATCATCGTCTTCTTCATTCACTTCGTGATGATGGTGATTGCCATCAGGTTCTTCACGCCGATCCTCCTGTTGGGCGAGGGGCTGTGCGCGGTGCTCAGCTCCTACCTGCTCTCCCCCGTGATCCGCGCTTGCGCCACCCAACCAGAAGGCAACGCGGACCAGACCACTCCGGAGGACTAGGGGATGCAGCTTCCGGAGCACGAGCGCAGAGCGCACCGCGACGCGTTTCGCAAGATGAGCCTCGGCCAGAAGACGGAGTACATCTTTGCCTATTACAAGCTTCCGCTTGTCCTGCTCTTTGTCGCATTGGTCGCAGCGGGGTCGATACTTCATCAGAAGCTGACCTACAAGCAGCCCCTCCTCTATGTCGGCATGGCAAACGTCAGCGTCGAGGAGGAGGCGGAACGCACCTTAACCTCGGATTATGTACAGGAAAAGGGCCTCAGCACCAGAACCCATGAGGTGTATCTCTATCGTGACCTCTACCTGGCCGATGCCGAAAAGACCCTCGACCATCAGCTGAGCTACGCGTCGCGCCTCAAGCTCCTCGCCACCATCGATGCCGAGGAGCTTGACGTGATCATCATGAGCAGACAGTCCTACGACCTGCTCTCCCACAGCGGCTATCTGATGGACCTCTCGGGTGTCCAGGGCCTCCCGGAAGCCCTGTCAGGCCGCCTCCAGACCAATGACGTCATCCTCGAGGACAACGAGCTCGAGCTCGAGCTGGGAGAGGCGCAGTCCTACGAGGCCACGACCGAGCGCGTTACCAACGCCTTTGACGTGAGCGGAATAGGACCTTTTCAGCAGCTATCCGACGATGTCTACCTTGGCATCATCGGCAACACGCCCCGTCTTGACGAGACGCTAGGCTACCTTTCCTATCTTTGCTCGGCGAGCTGACAAAGAAGCACAACGTGATGCAGAAGGACCCCGCCCCAGGCCTAGCGCGCGTTCCGCAGCGAGGCGAGGGCCGTCTGGGCGCGGGACGAAGGGGCCCCGCCCAGGGTCTGGCACGAGTTCCGCAGCGGTGCGAGGACTGTTTGAGCGCCAAGCCTTAGGCGGGGCCCAAGACGTATCAATATCAGCCTACGAGCAGGTCACCTCATAGCTGTGATCCTTGAGGTTGGCGTCTAGGCGCGCCCATGCGTCACCAGAGGTACGCAGGATAGAGAAGGCGCCGTCCTCGCCGCAGGTAACCTCCAGCTCGCCCTCCACGTCAAAGGCGGGATGGGTGTTGCGCAGCTCCATGAGGCGCAGAAGCTCCTTCACCACTGGCCGCTCAACCTCAGACGCAATCTCGTCCTTGCTGTAGTAGTGGCGGTTGATGTTGCGGCCTTCCTTGGTGGACTCGAGCAGCTCGAGGTCGTTCTTGCCGGCGAGCAGACCCACGTAGTAGACCATGGGAATGCCGCGCGCAAACATCTGGATGGCGCGGGCGAGGTCGTACGCCGCGTCGTCATTGCCGAGCGCGCTGTAGTAGGTGGTGTTGACCTGATAGATGTCGAGGTTGTTGTAAGCCTCGGTGTTGTAGATCTTCTTGACGTTGGCGCCCTCAGAGAACATCTTCTCCTTGACCCAGTCAGTCTGGTCGTCGGGCAGCAGGTCCTTGACGTCAACGATGCCCAGGCCGTCATGCGTGTCGAGCGTGGTGAACTGGTGCTTGGGGCTCATCTCCATCCAGCGCTTGAGGTACTGGCCGTCGCCAGAGTACAGGGCATGCAGAGTGAGCACCGGAAGCGCAAAGTCGTAGACCCAGTAGCCCATCTCGCTCACCTTGAACTGCATGGTGTAGTGCTCGTGGATCTCCGGCAGCACCATGATGTCGGAACCCAAGACGTCCTGCATGGCGTCGAGCAGGTTGCTCGTATCGGGCTGCTCAAAGAAGCAGCTGCCGCCCGCGCGCTTGCAGGCATAGGCAAAGGCGTCAAGACGGATGATGGACGCGCCGTTGTCCGCCATGTTCCTCAACGTGTCGGCAAAGAAGCGCTGGGCACGCTCGCTCCTGACGTTGATGTCGATCTGCTCCTCGCCAAAGGTGCACCAGACCTTCTCGGTCGTACCGTCGGCAAACTCGGCCTCCACGTAGGGAGCACGCGGCTTGCGCTTGTAGATGGCATCGACCTGCTCGTCGGTGGGAAATCCCCCCTCAGCCGCCCAGAAGTCCTTGTAGCGGATGAAGAAGTCCGCAAACTCGGAGTCATCCTTCTTGGCCAGGAAGTCCTGGAAATAGGGGGACTGGCGCGAGATGTGGTTGATCATGAAGTCAAACATGAGGTAGCGGTCTTCGCCAATGGCCTTGACGTCGTCCCACGTGCCAAAGTCGGGGTCGACGATGTCGTAGCGCATCGGGGCAAAGCCACGGTCTGCGCTTGACGGGAAGAACGGAAGGATGTGCACGCCACCCACAGCGGAGCCAAGGTGCGTGTCCAAGACCTCCTTGAGGTCAGACAGGTTCTCTCCCAGGCTGTCGGCGTAGGTGATGAGCATGCACTTGTTGTTGAGCTTCATGGGTCTCCTCTCAAGAGTGGTTTCCCTTACAAAAAGCGCCCTGCCCTCATAGGGCAGGGCACCGAGGAAAGAAAGGGGCGTCTTCTTGGCAATCTGCCCGTGTGATGCCTCTTAGAAGTCGTACTCCTTGCAGACAGGCTCGTTTGCGGCAACGGAAGCCTCGTCGTACCAGATGAGGTTGTTGCTCGTGGCCTTGTCAAAGAGCTGGATGAGGTCAGGCTGGGTGTTGAACTTGACGGTGGCACCCATCGACACGTCGGCGTCAAGGCCAACGGTCGGGACGACCATGACGACCTCGTCCTCCTTGGAGCGGGCGTGGATGTTGTACTCGGAACCCATCATCTCAGAAACCTCGACGACGGCGGAGAGCTCGCCCTCGCCCACGGAGATGTGCTGCGGGCGGATGCCGGCAATGATGTCGCAGGGCTGCTGGTTGTTCTGCTTGAGGGCCTTCTGCTGGAAGTCGGAAAGCAGGAACTTGACGCCACGAATCTCGGCGTAGTACTTGCCGTCCTCAAGCAGCAGCTTGCAGTTGTCAAAGAAGTTCATGACAGGCATGCCAATGAAGCCGGCGACGAACAGGTTGACGGGCTTGTTGAAGACCTCGACGGGGGTGCCGATCTGGTTGACATAGCCATCCTTCATGATGACGATGCGGTCACCCAGCGTCATGGCCTCGGTCTGGTCATGCGTGACGTAGATGAACGTGGTGTTGATGCGCTGGCGGAGCTTGATGATCTCGGCGCGCATCTGGTTGCGGAGCTTGGCGTCCAGGTTGGACAGGGGCTCGTCCATGAGGAAGACCTTGGGGTCGCGGACCATGGCGCGGCCGATGGCGACGCGCTGGCGCTGGCCACCAGAAAGGGCGGCGGGCTTGCGGTCAAGGTACTGCGTGATCTCGAGGATCTCGGCAGCCTCGCGCACCTTGCGGTCGATCTCGTCCTTGGGGGTCTTGCGGAGCTCGAGCGAGAACGCCATGTTCTGGTAGACCGTCATCTGCGGGTACAGGGCGTAGCTCTGGAAGACCATGGCGATGTCGCGGTCCTTGGGGGCAACGTCGTTCATGAGCTTGCCGTCAATGTACAGCTCGCCCTCGGTGATGTCCTCAAGTCCGGCAACCATGCGCAGCGTGGTGGACTTGCCGCAGCCAGACGGGCCGACCAGGACGATGAACTCCTTGTCAGCGATGGTGATGTTGACGTCATGGGTGCCAACATACCCGTTCTCATATACCTTCTTGATGTCCTTCAAGATGACTTCAGACATAGTTCTTTGCCTCTCTATTTATGCTGATTGTTGCTTCTGAGTGGTCGCAGCCAGGTCAAACTTCTCGACGTCCAGAAGGACGCTGCCCTCGGCAAAGAACGAGATGCCGTCAGCTGCCTGGTCGGTGGGGATAGTGATGGACATGGTCTGCTCACCGTCGTTGAAGAAGAACTCGGCGCACTTACGGTCAAGGATCAGACGGAAGCGCAGCTCGTCACGACCCTCTCCGACAATGCACTTGCGGTGATGCAGGAGCGCACGACGAGAGCCGGAGCGCGTCCTGTTGATCTTGAGCTCGCCCTCTGCCGGACGGTATCTGAGCGACGTGTGGAACGTCTCGTCCTGGGCAAACCACAGCGCGAACTCACGATACGGGTTGTCCTTGTCTGCAGAGCGGACCGTGACGCTCAGGTCGATGCAGCGACCCGAAATGCCGTCGAGGCTCGTCAGCGCATCGCTCAGGCTCACGCCCTCGTACGCGACGCGATTCCGGCGACGATTGTCAAGCTCGCGAACGGGCTTCTGGTAGAGCTTGCCGTCAACCACCGATATCTCGCGCGGAATGATCATCTGACCAAAGATGCGGTCCTCGGGACCAACCGATGACACGGTGTCCCAGTTCTGCATCCAGGCGACCATGATGCGACGTCCGTCAGGGGTCAACAGGGTCTGCGTAGCATAGAAGTCGATGCCGTGATCGACAGTCTGGCAACCCTCCTGCACAAAGGCACCCGTGCTCTCGTCAACGTGCCCTATGAAGCAGATGACGTTGTTCCCGCCATGGAAGTCGTGACGCATGGGAAGCATGTCCTGGGGGCTCAGCATCAGCAGCTGCTTGCCATCCAGCTCAAAGTAGTCGGGGCACTCCCACATGACACCATAGGTCCCGTCGTTTTTGGCGAGCACACCCTCAGACTTCCAGTGGAACGCATCTTCGCTGGAGAAGAGCAGGATCTGGCCAAGCTTGTCGCCGGCGAGGTTTGCCACGACGCAACGGTAGGTACCGTCGCTCTCCTGCCAGATCTTGGGATCGCGGAAGTGCTCGGACATGCAGCCCTCCGGCAGCAACGACTCATCGATGACGGGGTTTCCCTCGTACTTCTGATAGTCATGGCCATCACCGACGGCTAGGCACTGAACCTGACGATCGACGGGCTTTCCGTCGACCCCACGACCGCCAGCAGCAACGCCGGTGTACATGAGCAGATGCTTCCCGTCGGGCAGCGTCAAGGCGCTTCCCGAGAAGCAGCCGCCGCCATTGTCGTAGGGCATGTCGGGAGCGATCGCTGCAGGCAGATAGTCCCAGTGAATGAAGTCATCGGTCACCGCATGACCCCAATGCATGGGACCCCACTTGGTGTCGTAGGGGTTGTACTGATAGAACAGGTGGTATCTGCCCTCGTAGTACGAGAAGCCATTGGGATCGTTCATCCAGCCCACCAGGGGCGTGAGGTGCAGGAAAGGCCTGTCCTCTTCGTCCACGTAGTTGCTGAAGTGCGACTCGTAACCCCTTGATTCCCAAAGCGGAAAGCTTGGTCCCGCCACCTGTCGCATGCCTTGCACCTCCATTGAGCGCGTCAAACCAAGACGCGTTGTTGACTGTTACCACATCGGGATAGTGCCCGCCCCACAGGGAGAGTGGTGGGGCGGGCACATGCCCGCAACCGAATGTGCCTATGCGAGATAGGCGTCGAGGTACTTCTGGTGGATCTCGAGGAACTGAGCCAGACCGTAGGCGTCGAGGTCGGACTGCAGCTGGTCCCAATCGGCGTCGGTGAAGCCGTTCATGATGCTGTTGGACTTGAAGGTGTTGATGCACTTCTGGATGTCAGCCATGAGGTTGGAGACCGTGGTGGTGTCATCGTTGTTCATGAACACCTTGGGGTAGCAGTACTTGAAGTGCATGTCGGGCGTGTAGACGTTCTTGATCCAGTCAAGACGATACTGGGCGTCGTCCGGGCAGGTGACGTAGACGTCGTAGTAGCTGTCGAGAATGGCGAGCGGGCCACCGACGCACTCGGCCTCGCGGACCTCGACCGGGGAGGCGTCGCCCAGCCACTTGTGCTTGAGCATGGGCTCGCCGTTGGCGTTGGTGCTCATCTCGAAGATGTCGAACTCGTCATCCTCGCCGTAGGTACCCCAGTTGTTCTGCGCGGACTGCAGGGGGTCATACATCTTGTCGAGCCAGGTGGCAACGAGCGCGGGGTTCTTGCAGGCGGCGGTGATCACGCAGCGGCCACGGTCGAAGCCGGAGGTGAAGGAAGCGGTCTGCGGGGTGATGTTCTTGGTGTCGGCCTGGAGCGCGGGCAGGGGCACCCAGCCCTTACCGGCAATAAGGTCATCCATGCTGACCTGGGCGATGTTGGCGACGTCCCAAGAGAAGCAGACGCCATAGCGGCCGCTCTTGCCCTTGGCGACGTAGGTGCTCCACTCCTGGGTGAAGGCCTCGGGGTCAATCAGGCCCTCGGCGTAGAGCTTCGCCAGCCACTCGGTGCCCTTCTTGAAGCCCTCGGAGTTGGCAACGCAGACAACCTTGCCGTCGTCGGTCACGGCGATGTGCTTGCCGCGGTCAGGATCGCCGTAGCCCTCGCCAAAGCCGTTGATCAGGATGTAGGGATCCTGATCGCCGTCGTTCAGGATGCAGGACATGGGGATGATCTCGCCGTCGATGCCGAACTCGGCCTTGAGCTTGTCGGCGTTGTCCTTGAAGGCCTTCAGGACGGCCTCGAACTCGTCAACGGTACCGGGGATGGAGAGGCCCAGGAAGTCAAGCCAGGCCTTGTTGATGAAGGGCATGTCGCCGACGGTCTGGATGGCGGTCTTCTCGTAGCCGAGCTGCTCGATCCAAGGCAGGGCCCAGATGTGGCCTTCCTCGTCCTCGCACATGCCGCGGTACTCGGGAGCCTGCTCGAAGACGTGCTGCAGGTTGGGCATGTAGGTGTCGATGAGCTCCTCGACGTTGAGGATGACGCCCTGCTTGGCATACTTCAGAAGCTCGGTGTCGCCAAAGCCGGCGTTGAAGACCATGTCGGGAAGGGTGTTGATGTTGGACATCTCGAGGGAGATCTTGTCGCCCCACTGGTCGGACTGGATGGTCTTCCAGTCAACGTGGACGTTGGTCTCCTCCTCGAGGCGCTTGAAGATGGTGCGGTTGTTGGGCTCGGGCTCGGAGCCGACGGGATAGTTGGTGAGGCCGGTGATCGTGGCGGTCTCGGCCAGGGGGAAGGCAAGGTCGGCAGGATCGACGGAGGTGTCGACCTCGCCGCCACCGGCAGAGCCGCTGCCGCCACCACAGGCGGCGAGCATCGAAGCGCTGGCAGCAGAAAGAGCGAGGAACGAACGGCGATTCATAGTGCTCATGTAAAGTCCTTCTTTCTTGAAAGGTTCAAACGACTGCGGGCTTAGCCCTTGACGGCGCCAGCCATGATGCCACTGTCAAAGTACCTCTGGAAGAAGGGGTACATGGCCAGCAGCGGGAGGCTGGAGATGATGATGGTTGCGTACTTGAGGAGCTCGGCGAGCTGGGCGCGCTGGGCGGTCGACTGGGTGTCGGCGACCATGCCGGGCTCGGGCTGGCTCTGAATCAGGATGGAGCGAAGAACCAGCTGCAGCGGCTGCTTGGACGCGCTGTTCAGGTAGACCATCGCGTCAAAGTAGCTGTTCCACATGCCGACGAAGTTCCACATCGCGATGGTGGCGATGATGGGGGTGCAGACCGGCAGCAGCACGCGGAAGAAGTAGACCATCTCGTTGGCGCCGTCGATCTCGGCCGCCTCCTGGAGGTCCTTGGGGATGCCCTGGTAGTACGTGCGGGCAATGATCATGTTGTACACGCCGAAGGCACCGGGGAGGATGATCGCCCAGATGGTGTCCAGCATGTGCAGACGGCTGATCAGCAAGTAGGTCGGGATCAGGCCGCCACCAAAGAACATGGTGATCATGAAGATGAGGTTGAAGAAGCCCTTGCCCTTGAAGTCGTCACGCGACATGGGGTAGGCCGCAAGGAGCGTGACCACGATGGACAGGATGGTGAACAGCACCGAGTAGACGAGGGCATTACGGAAGCCGACCCAGATCTGGCCGTTGCTCAGAACGCGCTCGTACGCGGTGAGGGTCCACTTTGAGAAGTCAAAGGTGAGGCCCTGGTTCTGCAGCGTGACGGGGTCGATGAACGAAGCCAGGATGATGTAGATCATCGGTAGGATGATCGCAAGGCAGAAGAGACCGAGAATGATGTACCCGATGGAGGTCATCACCTTGTCTTCGACCGGGAGGCGCTGGAAATCGCTCTTCTTTTTGGTATCAGCCATGGTGTCCTCCTTCCTAGTACATGCCCTTGCCATCGTTCATCTTCTTGACGACCTCGTTCATGGCGATCAGGAGGATGACGTTGATGACGGTGTTGAACAGGCCGACGGCCGTAGAGAAGCCGTAGTTGCCGTCCAGAAGACCGACCTTGTACACGTAGGTCGAGATGATTTCCGAACTGGCGAGGTTGAGGTCGGTCTGGAGGGCGTAGGCCTTCTCGAAGCCGACGCTCATGATGTTACCGACGCTCATGATGAACTGGATGAGGACGGTGTCCTTGATGGCGGGCCACTCAACAGCCTTGATCTGCTGAATGATGTTGGCGCCGTCAATAACAGCGGCCTCCTTGAGGTCCTGGGAGGCGTTGGAGAGGGCTGCGGTGTAGATGATGGAGCCCCAGCCTGCTCCCTGCCAGATGCCAGAGGCGATGTAGATGGTGCGGAACGCCGCCGGCATGGTCATGAAGTTCCAGTTGGTGCCGAGCAGCATGTTGATGAGGCCCGTGGGCGACAGAAGGATGCGCACGATACCGCAGAGAACGATGACCGAGATGAAGTTGGGCATGTACAGGACCAGCTGGATCTTCTGCTTGAGCTTGGTGCTCAGCACGCGATTGAGCAGGAAGGCCAGGATGATCGGGGCGGGGAATCCCCAAAGCAGGCCAAAGACGCTCAGCTTCAAGGTGTTGGTCAGATAGCGCATGAAGTCCGGTGAAGACAAGAAGCGCTGGAAGTGCGCAAACCCGACCCATTCGCTGCCAAACACGCCGCGGAACGGGTTGTACTCTTCAAAGGCGATGAGTACGCCGCCCATGGGAATGTAGCGGAAGATGATGGTGAGCACGAACGCAGGCATGATGAACAGCACATAGAGCTGCCAATGCTGGCGTACGTACAACAACGTGTCCTGAAGGCCCCCTCCCTTCTTCTTTGCGACGCCGCCAGACGATGCATCTGTCATAGTGATTCCTCCCTTTCTCTCCCTTTTTGGTTGCGCACAAAGCGTGCATTTGTAAAATGTGCACACCATTACCTGACCATAAATTTACGGAGAATTTGCGCATTTGTCAATATAAATATGACCCATTTTGCGCAAATACGTTGCCCATTTTGGGCTTGTCAGAAGGTGCATTTGCACCTATGCCACCCACGCAGATGCCAGATCGCCCTTCGCCTTGATTCAACACCTCGTTGCACATGCGCCCATCGTGCTGATTCGGTGCGATGGATGTGCTAGACTGTCAACCCTGAACCTGATTTGCGATACTAGGTGTAGTCGTATCGGAGAATCTGTTCCCGACAGAAAGGCACATATCATGGCCAAGAGCGAGCTGGTACATTACGAGGGCTTCAAGGACTTCGTCGAGGGCATGGCGCAGGACCGCCCGCATGCCATCGCGTTCCTCTACGAGCGTGACAGCAAGATGGGCCGCGCGACATGGAGGGGCTTTGCCGACGACGTGTCCGCCCGTGCCGAGGAGCTGCGTGCCAGCGGCAAGACCTGCATCGGCATCCTGTGCGACGGCAGCTACGACTGCGTCGTCGAGATCTTTGCCGCCAACATCGCGGGACTCCAGATCGCCATGCTCGACAACGCGGTGAGCGACGTCATGCTTGGCCAGCTCCTCCCCTATGTGGACGCCGACACGCTCTGGACCTCCAACGAGAAGCGTCTTGCCGTTCTGAACGGCGCCCTTGTGGGCACCAAAGTTGAGGGCAAGGGCCGCATCCTCTTCTTTACGAGCGGAACCACCTCGCGCCAGAAGGCCGTAACCCTCACGGACTCCAGCCTCATGTCCGCCGCCTTCTATGGCAGCAGCACCCTTCCGGTCGAGTCGGGCGACGTTCTTCTGTGCGTCCTGCCGCTCGGTCACATCTTTGGCTTTGTCTGCGGCCTCCTCTGGCCGCTTCTCTCTGGCGCGACCGTCGCGCTGGGCCGTGGTGGCCGTCACGTCTTTGATGACTGGACCTACTACCATCCGACCGTCACCTCCGTCGTCCCCATCCTGCTCGAGCACCTGCTCCGCCGCGACCTCATCAACCCCGAGCTGCACACCATCCTGGTTGGCGCTGGCGACTGCTCGCCCGAGCGCCTCGCCGAGGCAAAGGAGCGCGGCATCCGCGTGTCGTTTGGCTATGGCCTGACCGAGACCAGCTCGGGCGTCGCCATCTCCATGGGTGACGACCCCTTTGCCATGACGGTCTGCGACGGCTGCGAAATCACGCTTGCCGAGGACGGTGAGGTGCTCATCAAGTCTCCGGGCAGCATGATGCAGGGCTACTACAAGCTTCCCGCAGACACCGACGAGGTGCTCATCGATGGCGTGCTGCACACCGGCGACCTCGGCAGCTTTGACGAGAACGGCTGTCTCCACATCAAGGGCCGCAAGAAGGAGGTTCTGGTCATGCCGGGAGGCACCAAGATCTTCCTGCCCGAGTACGAGCAGCAGATCGCCGAGGAGCTTGGCACGAGCGAGATCGCCGTGGTCCTGCGCCGCGGCATGCCCGTCCTGGTGCTGGACGACCTCAAGAACGACGCGACCGAGGCCGTCCTCGGGCGCCTCAAGACGGCCATGCAGGGCTGGGACCGCAGCCAGCAGCTCGCGGACGTCGTCGAGCTTGGCCGCGAGCTTCCGCGCACCGCGTCCGGCAAGATTCAGCGCTGGATGATCGAGGCCGAGCTCGACCAGCGTTGGAACGCCCTCAAGAACCTTGGCAAGAAGACGGCCGAGGCAAAGGATGAGGAGCCTGCTGCAGAGGAGGCCGCCGAGGAAACCGAGGCGGCGGTTGACGACAAGGCCGAGGAGACCACTGAGGAGTAGTTCGCTCGCAAAAAGGGCAAAGCGCCCCCTTATCTTCCAGGACCAAACGGTTCTCGCAAGCTGCGGAACTCGTCTGGAAGGTAAGGGGGCTTCTCTATAGACACGTATCGAAACATTACGTTGCTATGATGGCCCAAACGAGCGTGAGGAGGTCATCATGCCAGGACCAGGCGGACCAGGCGGTTTTGCGGCACGTAGCTTTCTGACTGAGGAAGAGAAAGCCAACGCCCCAAAGGTAACCAAAGAGCTCCTTCTCCGCATCTTGGGATACCTCAAGCCCTATTGGCTCCAGTTCTTCTTTGTGTTCATCGCCATCCTGGTCTCCTCAATCGTAGGCCTGCTTCCCTCCATCATCACAGGACGCATCGTTGACACCGCCCTTGTCGGAAACGACCTTGGCCTGCTCATTCGCCTGCTATTCACCGCGCTGGCAGCCATGCTTGCCAGCCAGCTGGTGGGCGTGCTGGAGAACTACATCAACTCCTGGATCTCTGAGCGCATCATCTTTGACATGAAGAACGAGATGTACCAGCATCTGGAGCATATGCCCCATGCGTTCTTCACCACCGAGAAGCAGGGTGACATCGTCACGCGCATGAACACCGACATCTCGGGCGTGAGCTCGGTCATCTCGGGTACGCTCACGCAGATCGTGAGCAACGTGGCGACGGTCGTCACCACCCTGGTCGCGCTCTTCTCCATGAGCCCCAAGCTGGCCGTGGTCGGACTCTTGGTGCTGCCCCTGCTCATCATCCCGACGCGAAGCGCCGGCCGTGTGCGCCTTAAGCTGGTGCAGGAATCACAGGCCAAAAACGACGAGATGAACCAGATGATCAACGAGACGCTCTCCGTCTCCGGATCGCTCCTCATGAAGATGTTCACCCGCGAGGAGCGCGAATACGAACGGTTTGTCAAGGTCAACAAGGAGGTCACCGACATCTCGCTCAAAGAGCAGCGCTCTGGGTCGTGGTTTCGCGTGGTCATGGGCATGTTCACGCAGCTCGGCCCTCTGCTCATATACTTTGCGGGAGGTTTTCTCATCATCCGCCAGCTTGACCCGTCCCTCACGGTGGGTACCGTCACGGCAACGGTCACGCTGGTAAACCGCCTGTATCGTCCTGTGGAAAGCCTCCTGAACCTGCAGGTGAGCTTCACGCGCTCCCTTGCCATGTTCACCCGCATCTTTGACTACCTCGACCGCAAGAGCACGATCGTCTCGCCCGAAAACGGAGCCAAGCCCGATTGCGAGATGGCCGCCATCACCTACGAGCATGTGGCCTTTGGCTATGACGACAATGACGACCTCGTCCTGACCGACGTGAGCTTCACCGTTCCCGGCGGGCAGATGTACGCCATCGTCGGGCCCAGCGGATCGGGAAAGACCACCGTCGTCAACCTCATCCCCCGCCTCTACGACGTCAAGGGCGGCTCTGTTTGCGTCGCTGGTGTTGACGTGCGTGACTTTGACCTCACCTACCTGCGGCAATGCGTGGGCGTCGTCACGCAGGAAGCCTATCTCTTCAACGGTACGGTTCTTGACAACCTGCGGTATGCCAAGGAGGACGCGACCCAGGAAGAAATCGAGCAGGCCTGCAAGGTCGCAAACATCCACGACTTCATCGTCAGTCAGCCCAAGGGGTATCTCACCGAGGTGGGAAACCGCGGCCTCAAGCTTTCGGGCGGAGAGAAGCAGCGCCTTTCTCTGGCACGCGTCGTCTTGAAGGACCCCAAGATTCTCATTCTGGACGAGGCGACGAGCGCCCTGGACTCCATCAGCGAAAACGCCATTCAAGAAGCCCTCGAGCAGCTGATGGTCGGTCGCACGAGCATCGTGATCGCCCACCGTCTGTCGACCATCCTCAAGGCCGACAAGATCATGGTGGTTAAGGGTGGCGTGATTGCCGAGCAGGGAACGCACGACGAGCTCCTGGCGGCAGGCGGTGTGTATCGCGAGCTGTACGAAACGCAGTTCAGGCAGGTCATCCAGCAAGAACGGGCGGCCACCGATGAGCACGGCCTTGACATCGGAGCCCTCTCGACCGAGCTCTCCGCACGTGAGCTGAGCGGCAGCAACCTCACCGACGTGCTCATGCTGATGCGCTCCAACCGGCAATACTACCGTCGACTGGGTGAGCGGCCCAACAAGGCGCAGCTCACGTCCATGATCTCAGAGAACCCGGAGGGCATGGCGAGCGCGCATCTGGTTGGCTTCTACGACGATGAGGACGGCCTTGTTGCCGTGATGGACCTCGTCTGCGGCACGCCCAACAGGACCAGCGCGCTTATCAGGTGGTTCATGGTCGCGGCGGACAAGCAGCGGCAGGGCGTGGGCTCCGCCCTCTTTGCCGACGTGCGCGCCGCCCTCGCAGCCCAGGGATATCGTCATCTTGAGCTGCGCATTCCCGAGGCAGCCGAGGAAGCCTTGGCATTCTGGGATGCGCAGGGCTTCTCGCCCACCGCAGAACGCGACGACACGGGCCGCTACCCCGTCATAACGCTGGCACGCGACATCTAATACCGACCATAACGCAGCACAAAACGTCGAGGCCCTAGGCACCATCTCTGATGCCTAGGGCCTCGACGTGGGAAGGAAGAGGACAAAGGAGTGTCCTCGGGTAACCCTACTCCTCGACAGGCTTCTTCCAGAAGGAGAGGATGAGAGCGCCCACGACGGAGCCGGCGATGATGGCGACGAGCCACATCACGGGGTTACCGATGACGGGGAGCACCCAGGCGCCACCGTGAGGTGCGGGGCTGTAGCAGCCGAACATCGCGGAGAGGCCACCAGCAATGGCAGAGCCGATCACGCAGGTCGGGATGATGTGAGCGGGGTCAGCAGCTGCGAAGGGAATGGCGCCCTCGGAGATGAAGGACAGGCCCATGATGTAGTTGACGAGACCAGCGTCGCGGTCAGCCTTGCTCCACTTGTTCTTGAAGAAGGTGGTGGAGAGGGCGACGACGATCGGCGGGACCATGCCGCCAGCCATGCAGGCAGCCATGACAACCTGGCCGGGGCCACCGAGGGCGGCGTCAGCAAGCAGGCCGGTGGAGAAGACGTAGGAGGCCTTGTTGAAGGGGCCGCCGAAGTCGATGGACATCATGCCACCGACGATGGCGCCGAGCAGGACGATGTTGGCACCCTGCATACCACCGAGGAAGTTGTTCATGGCGGTGTTGAGCGCACCAAAGATCGGGTTGAGGACATACATCACGGCGCCGGTCACGAGAATGCCGCACACCGGGTAGAGCAGGATCGGCTTGATGCCCTCAAGAGACTCGGGAAGCGCGTCGCAGAGCTTCTTGATATAGTTGGTCAGGTAGCCTGCGAGGAAGCCAGCCGCGAGAGCCGCGATGAAGCCACCAGAGACGCAGACGCTGGAGTCAAAGTCGGGAGCAGTCTGCAGGAAGGCCAAATTGATGCCGCTCTTGGCCATGAGGCCACCCACGACGCCGGGGGCAAGGCCGGGACGGTCGGCGATGGACATGGCGATGTAGCCCGCAAGGATCGGCAGCATCATGCCAAAGGCCTCTTCGCCGATCTTCTTGAAGAAGGCGGCCAGGAAGGTGCTGGAGCCGTAGGCACCCGTGCCCGCCGCGCCCATGTCAAACAGGAACGCCAGAGCGGTCAGGATGCCGCCGCCGATGACGAACGGAAGCATGTGGCTGACGCCGTTCATCAGGTGCTTGTAAATCTGGGAGCCCAGGCTTTCGGTCTCGGCAGCTGCGGAGGCCTCCACCACGGTGCCCTCCTGCACGGGAGCCTCATGGTTGAGGATGATGTTGATGAGGCGCTCGGGGTCATTGATGCCAGCAGACACGTTGGTGGAGTAGACCTGCTTGCCAGCAAAGCGAGCACGGTCGACGTTCTTGTCGGCAGCGATGATGATGCCCTCGGCATGCGCGATCTCCTCGGCGGTCAGGACGTTCTTGGCGCCAGCGGAGCCCTGGGTCTCAGCCTTCAGCTGAATGCCCATCTCGGCAGCCTTCTTCTCGAGGTTCTCGGCGGCCATGTAGGTGTGCGCAATGCCGGTGGGGCAAGCGGTGATGGCCAGGATCTTGGGCCAAGCGCCCTCGTCGGCACGGGCCTGGGCCTGAGCCACGGCCTTCTGGGCCTGCTCGAGGTCACGCGCCGCCTCGGCCTCGTCAATAATCTGCAGGAACTCCTTGGCGTCATGCGCACGGCGCAGGGCGTTGGCAAAGTCTGCATGCATGAGCAGCGCGGAAAGCTTGGCCAGCATCTCAAGGTGCGTGTTGGCCTCGCCCTCGGGCGCGGCAATCATGAACATGAGGTCAGCCGGCTCGCCATCGGGGGCGTTCCAGTCAACGCCGCCGGGGACGGTCATGGCAGCCAGGCCGGGCTGCTTGACGGCAGCGACCTTGGCATGCGGAATGGCGATACCATCGCCCACCGCAGTGGAGAACTCCGCCTCGCGTGCGAGGATCCCCTCCTTGTATGCAGCCTTGTCGTTGATGTTGCCGCTGGCGTCCTGCAGGGCCACCAGCTGGTCGATGGCATCCATCTGGCTGGTCGCCGTGGCGCCCACCTTGATGCCCTCAACCTTGAGCAGGTCAGTGATCTTCATCTGACGCTCCCCTTTCGTAAGGTCCCTTCCTAATGCCTTTACGTTATCCACATCCAACGTCAGTCAATGGCACTTTCTGGTTGTATTTGACCGATATTGGTTTGTTGGTACTACCTTAGCGCAAAATTCGAGCAGAATCAAGCACTACATTTCATAATCTTTCAATTTCGAGCAGAATTATCCGAGCGTCGCGAGCAGAGCCTCAACCTCTTCGCGCGTGGCAAGGTCGGGCGAAAACGCACTCGCAGAACCCGTGCACAGCCCCATGCGGAACGCCTGAGCCATGTCGCCCGTCTCGATGACGCCTGCGAGGAACCCGGCCACCATGGAATCCCCCGCACCAACCGAGTTCACCACGGTCCCCTTTGGCACCTCGCTCATGGCGACTTCGCCCTCTTCGCTCACGAAGACGGCACCTTCGCCCGCCATCGAGATGATGACGTTGCGCGCGCCCTGCTCCTGCAGCTTCTTGGCGTAGGGAACGACCTCTTCGCGCGTCTTGAGCGTAACGCCAAAGATGTCTCCCAGCTCGTGGTTGTTGGGCTTAATGACGAAGGGGTGGTACTTCAGGACACGGGTAAGCAGGTCACGCTCCGCGTCGACGGCAATGTTGATGCCGCGCCCCTCAAGACGCTCCATGATGCGCTCGTACATGTCGGGCGGAAGCATCGAGGGCACGCTGCCCGCAATCACGAGATAGTCGCCAACCTTGAGCTCGTCGAGCTTGGCAAAGAGGCTGTCCACGTCATTTTCGGTGATGAGCGGACCCATGCCATTGATCTCGGACTCCTCGTCGGACTTGATCTTCACGTTGATGCGGCTCATGCCCTCCTGCACCTGGATGAAGTCGCACTCAGCGCCATACGCGCGCATGCGCCGCTCAATCTCTGCGCCCGTGAAGCCCGCGACGAAGCCCAGAGCCGTAGAGGTATGGCCCAGGTTGCCCAACACGATGGAGACGTTCACGCCCTTGCCACCAGGGAGAATGTTCTCGTAGTGGACGCGATTGATGGCGCCTAACTTGAGGTGGTCAACACGAACGATGTAGTCAAGCGATGGGTTGAAGGTGACGGTGTAGATCATTGCTGGCTCCCAACTTCTATGACGTTTCCTGACTGGACATAACTTCGGTCCGCGAGCTGGTCGGTGATGACCTGGGCGCGGTCAAAGTCCGCAAAGGTAATGGGGGCAACCAGCGAGAACTTGCTTGAGTCACACAGCACGTAGGGACGCACCGTTTGCTCGAGCGAAATCTGTTTGACGGCGGCCTCGTTGAACTCGGGCGTGGTGAAGCCGGTCTCGAGGTCAGCACCATTGGTCCCCCAAAAGCCAATGGTGAAGTGGTAACGCCTGATGAGCCCCACGGTCTCGGCGCCTACGAGGGCCTCCGTCGTCTGCTTGAGCTCGCCTCCTGGCAAAATGACGCGACACCCCTTGGCAAGCAGCTTCTGCGCATGGCGCAGCGAATTGGTGAGGTAGAGAGCCTGCGTCTCAGTGATGGCATCGACCAGGCATTCGGTCGTCGTCCCCGCGTCAATAAAGACAAAGTCGCGCGGCCCGATGAGCCCTGCCGCGTACGCGCCGATCGCGCGCTTTTCGGCCATGTGCTGTTCTTGGCGTCCGGCAAACGACTGGTCGGAGATTACGTATTCCGACGCGACGACCTTGGTTGCGCCACCACGCACCCTGCGGAGAAGCCCTTCCTTGTGAAGCTGGGCAAGGTCGCGACGAATCGTCGACTCCGAGGAGTCGATTTCCTCGGCGAGGTCGGCCAACGATATGCTCCCGCGCGCGTTCACAAGATCAACGATGCGACCATGTCGCTCCGCGGCTATCATGACTGACCTCCTTTGACCGTATTCAGCGGAATTTGGCTTGTTTTGACCATAGTAACACCATGATTCTTTCTATTCAAGCAATTTCTGTCATTTTCTTTCATAGGAATTGCATTGCATTCATTATCGACCAATTTCACTCAAAGATTGCCGCATCTCTCGGCAGAACGCCCAGCGGCATTGTCCTTTCCGTCCGAAAGGGCAATGCCGCTGGGCGTTCCGGAGGGAAGCATCCCTCAAAATGAGCTGCGCGGTCGCTATGCGATGGCGGCAAACGCCTGCTCTAGATCGGCAATGAGGTCATCCGCATCCTCGAGGCCGCACGAGTAGCGCACCATGCCCGGCTCGACGCCGCAGGCCACGAGCTGCTCGTCGGTCAGCTGGCGGTGCGTGGAGCTGGCCGGGTGCAGCACGCAGGTGCGGCTGTCGGCCACATGCACCTCGATGCTTGCCAGCTTGAGCGAGTCAAGCAGCTTGGCTGCCTGGTCGCGCCCGCCCTTCATCACGAAGCTGATGACGCCGCACACGCCGTTGGGCAGGTACTTCTGGGCAAGGTCGTGGTCGGGGCTGGAGGCAAGGCCAGGGTAGTTGACGCTCTCGATCTCGGGCCGCTGCTCGAGCCACTCGGCCACGCGCTGGGCATTGTCGGCATGGCGGCGCACGCGCAGAGGCAGGCTCTCGAGCGACTGGTTGAGCGCAAAGGCATGTACCGCTGGCGGGCACACGCCCAGGTCGCGCACGAGCTGGCAGCGCGCCTCGGTGATGTAGGCAGCCTTGCCAAAGTCACGCGTGTACACCACGCCGTGGTAGCTCTCGTCCGGCTCCACCAGATCGGGGAACTTGTCGGGATGCTCGGCCCAGTCAAAGTTGCCCGAGTCCACGACGACGCCGCCCACAAAGGTGGCGTGACCGTCCATGTACTTGGTCGTGGAATGCACCACGATGTCCGCACCCCATTCGATGGGACGGCAGAAGACGGGAGTGGGGAAGGTGTTGTCGATGATGAGGGGCAGCCCCTCGGCGTGCGCGGCCGTCGCAAAGGCCTCGATGTCGAGCACGGCAAGAGCGGGGTTAGCAACCGTCTCGCCAAAGACGAGCTTGGTGTTGGGCTGGACGGCAGCGCGAATCTCCTCGACCGTGGCTCGCGGGCTCACGAAGGTGGCGTCGATGCCAAAGCGCTTGAGCGTGAAGGAGAGGAGGTTGACCGTGCCCCCGTAGATGGCCGCGCTGCTGACCAGGTGGTCACCGACGGAACACAGGTTGAGAACCGAAAGAAGCGTGGCCATCTGGCCTGAGGTCGTGAGGATGGCGCCAACGCCACCTTCCATGGCGGCAATCTTCTCCTCCACATAGGCGCATGTGGGGTTGGAGATACGACTGTACATGTGACCCTCGGCAGAGAGGTCAAACAGGCCGGCGACCTCGTCCACCGAGCTGTAGTGGAAGGTGGTGGACTGGTAGATGGGCAGCGCACGCGGCTCGGAGTTCTTGGGCTCGTAACCTGCGTGGATGACGGTGGTATCGATGCTGGACATGAGAAGCTCCTTTGTGTCGGGTGCAACGTGCCACAGTATAGCCGCCGCACATGGCAACGACGTTACAGAAGTGCCGCAGACGATAAGAACGGGCCTTCGGGAGACCCCTGCCTTTGCGGATAGCGGACCGTTCCCCTAGGGACTTCGCCTTGCTAGAGACCAAGCTGATCGAGCATGCGCGCAACGCCACACTCCTCATTGGTCCACGGTAGCACCTGAGAAGCCGCTGCCTTGACCTCCGCCTCCGCGTTTGCCATGGCAAACGAGCGGCCAACCGCCGCAAGCATGTCCATGTCGTTGGGGCCATCGCCAAAGGCGACGGCATGCGCGCGATCGACTCCGTAGCGCTCGCAGATGACCTCCACCGCATGGCTCTTGCTAGCGTCGCCGTTCATGACCTCGCACAGAATGTCATTCGAGCGCACCACGTTGAGGTCAGGGTAGCGGGCCGAAACCGTCCCTTGGGCAGCGGCGATGAGGTTGGGCTCCCCCATGAGCAAGAACTTATGCACGCCCCGGTCACCGAAGGTGCCACGAAGGTCGCGGCTCTCGCGGCTGACGGCCTGTACGAAATACTCCTCCCGCACGATGCGAGCGTCGCTTCGGTCGTCGACGATCCAGTCGTGATACCCGTAGGTGGCCACCGTGATATCGGGCAGCTCGGTCTCCAGGTACTCCTTGATTGCCACGGCATCCGAGGTGCCAATCACGCTGCTGTAGAGCACCTCTCCCTCATGATCCAAAACGTAGGCGCCAGAGAAGCAGGCAAGCGGTCCTGCAAACCCGAGCTGCCGCTGTATCGGGTAGAGGCCCTCGGGAGAGCGTGCCGACACAAGGCAAAACGGAACCTTCTGCGCCACGCGTCTGACGATGTCCGCAGACACTGGCATGGGATGGTGCTCGTTGTCGACCAGCGTACCGTCCACGTCGGTAAACACGATTTGCACGTCACGCGAGCTTTTCACTCGTACCCCCCGTCTATCCCAAGCTTCCGCGCACGTATGCGCGCAAAACCATGACGTCGCCCCCAATGGGTTCGATGCGCACCGAGCCCGCAGCGGCGGGAATGATGAACGTCTCGGCATAGTGCACCTCGTACGGCTCGAACGCGCCGCTTGGCGACGAAATCCTCACTGCATCGCCGTCCACGAGGTTGCACATCGAGAACGAACCGCACATGTCCAGATCCACATAGGTGTGGATGGTATAGCGTCGCGTCTCGATAAACTCCAGCTCGTGCAGGCCAGTCCGCTCCTCGTCGTAGTCGTCACCCTGACGCAAGGTTTCGACTTGCCCCACGAGGTTTGCGTTGACCCAGCTGGTATCACGGTCCCACCGGATTACCTTTGAGCCTCGCTCGACATTGATTGGGCGCGGGTTCCCATCCAGCCCAACGCGGCCCCAATCCCACAGCTTGAAGGTAAAGATGTAGGGCGTGGCACTTACCTCAAGCACCATCGCACTCGAACCCGAGCAATGGACGGTACCGGCAGGGATCAAAAAGTGGTCATGCTTTTTGGCTGGAAGCTTGTTTACATAGAGGCCAGCGTCAAACGCACCAGTCTGCTGCGCCTCTTTCAGGGCGCCAAGCATGCTCTTGGAATCGACACCATCCTTTACGCCCAAGTACACACAGGCCTCATCCGTGGCGTCAAGGAGGTAATAGCTCTCGTCTTGGGTGTAGGCCATTCCGAACGAGTCGTGTATGTAGTCCGTGGAAGGATGCACCTGAAGGCTGAGGTTGTCCCCACCATACGTGTCGAGCAGATCAAAGCGGATGGGAAATTCTGCCCCGAAACGCGCATAGTTCTTCTCTCCAAGCAACTCCCTCGGAGCAAAGAGGACTACGTCCATAGCGGGCAACTCTACGTCCACATCTCCAAAGCGCGCCAGGATAGAGTTCTCCTCGGGCACACCGTCAAACGACCAGGCGTAGTTTGGCGGCGTTGGATCGAGGCCAAAGCGCGCCTTCATCCATTGGCCTCCCCAGACCCCCGGATCAAAGTAGGGAACCAGCCTAAACGGCCGCGTCGAGAAGAGCTCGACAGCCTTGAAGAACTGACGTCCCGTAATCATCTTGGGCCTGTCTTTTTGGTTCGTGTCGACGACGTAGTCGATTCTGTCGCCAACGCCGCGCTTGATGCGGTCGGCCATGCGCCATTCCACAAAGTAGCCCCGCTTGTACTTGCACAGGATATCTTCCTCGGCGTTCGAGCAGTTGTAGTTGCCCATGCCTGCCCTATAGCGCAGCTGCACCTCCCACCGGGCAAGGTCGAAGTACACGCAGCGGTCAAAGGAGCTCAGGATCGTCGCTCCCATGCCGTACACGATCGAGAGGCCCTCGCACGCCGCAATTGCCTCGCGCGCCCTAAACGCACGGTCGTGGTCAAAGAACTCCTCGACTCCGCCGTAGTACATGCGTCCGAACACGCGGTCGTCCGTAAGCCAAGGGGCCATCCTCTTGGTCATTTCCTCTTCGGGGAGATACACGTCCTTCATGTTGACGAAGCAGTCGGCACCCAGGCCTTCGAGGGCTGGTATCACCTCGTCGTCCCGCACGCCTGGATAGGTCTCGACGGCAAGGACAAAGGGGCCGTCACAGATGTCTTGGCCTATTTCGCGAACAATGGCGTCGTATCCGCAGATAGCCCTCTCGTCGTCGACCAAAAACCATGGTCGCCTCTCGTAGGTAACGCCCATGCCTGGCCCCCTTCTGCTTTATCCCACTTGCCCGACAAGTTGATAGACGTACGAGAAGCCCCGCGCGGGGAAGGTCGCGCGGGGCTCCATAGAGGAGGGAAGGGACCGAAAGAGTCTTATTGTTTTGACCCATGCTCCCTTTTTGCCTCGAGGGCTCGGAGCATTGCCTCGACGTTGTTCCGTCCGTTGCGGATGCCGGTCCTCAGCACCATCACGACGCCGAGCGCCAGACTTCCCAGCACGGAGCCCACAACACCGAGCACGATGCTGTGGCCATCCGTGAAGCCCCAGTATGCCAAGAGAGCCGCAAGGGCAAGGGCGGAGTAGGCAAGACGCAACCAGAGCTGCAGGCGCTGAATCGCGAGCGTCTGGGACCTGGCCTCCGCGACAAGCGGGTCGCTCGTTTCGGACCAAGCCTGCCTATAGAGCTTCGGCTTTCCGTCGCTCGAGACAAACAGGTCCCTCAGTGCCATCTTGCCTCCCCGCCCTCGTGAGCCTTAGTAGGACAGGCCCGGGTCGAAGAATCCCAGAAGCACGCCGACGAGGGCGACGACCACGAGCAGGCCCATCACAACGGTCGGCGACATCTTGCGCTTGGTCATGAGATACCAGCACAGCCACACGAAGAAGATGTTAAGGAACTTGGGGAAAATCGAGTCGAGGGTGTCCTGGAGAACCAGGCCGCTGTCGGCGGAGAACTGGAAGCTCAGAGCCGTGGTGATGTTGATCCACGTAGCCGCGACGGCACCGATGACGATGGTGCCGACCATGACGATGGAGTCGCGCAGAGCAGCGGACTGCGGGCCGACGAGGGCCTCGACGGCGGAGCCACCGAGCTCATAGCCCTGGTCGAAGGCGAACTTCATGCCGAAGTACATGGCAAGGTTCCACGCGATGATGTAGAACAGCGGGCCGAGGACGCTGCCGCCGTTGGAGAGGCCGAGCGCGATGCCCAGAAGGATGGGGATGAAGGTGCCGACGATGATGGAGTCGCCAAGGCCGGCAAGCGGGCCCATGAGGCCGGCGCGGATGCCGTTGATGGTGTCGTCATCAAGGGGCTCACCGTTGGCGCGGGCCTCCTCAAGACCGACGGTCAGGCCGACGACCATGGTGCCGATCTGCGGCTCGGTGTTGAAGAACGTGCGATAGGTGGACAGAGCCTGGACCTTCTCGGCATCGGTGTCATAGAGCTCGTCGACGACGGGCAGCATGGCCGCAAGGTAGCCGAAGGTCTGCATGTGCTCCTGCGAGAAGCAGGTCAGGTTGCCGTAAATCCAGCGAAGGAATGCGCTGTTGCGCGCTTTCTGGGAAACTTTCTTGAGGTCAGCCATGATTAGATGTCCTCCTCTTCCTCGTCATCAAACGCGGCACCGGCTGCTGCAACAGCGGGACGCATAAGCTTGAGCTGCTCGATCTTGAAGTTGATCAGGGCGAAGAACACGGCGATGACTGCAGAGCAAATGAGGTTGCAGCCCATGACCGCGGCCAGGATGAAACCGAAGGCGAAGGTGACCCAGTCGAGCGGCTTCTGCACGACCTGCTTGCACAGGATGGCGATACCGACGGCGGGAAGCAGGGAGCCAACGGTGAAGAGCGTCTTCATGGCGACGCCATCCATCGGCAGGTAGTCCTTCATGAGGCCGACCATGGACTCGCCAGCGAGGCAGATGACCACGGTGGGGATGAAGGAGAAGCAGATGTGGCTGATCCACGGGAACACGAAGTCAACCATGGGGATGGTCTTCTTGATGGTGTTCCAGTTGCCACCGTCCATGGCCTTCCAGCCAATGCCCTGCCACACGAGGTTGAGGGTGGCGGTGCCATAGAACAGAACCGTGCCGAGCGTACCAACGGCAGCGCCGAGGGAAGCGGCGAGGCCGGCGGCAGCATCAGACGAAGGGTCGAGACCCTGAGCGCGGATGGCAAGGATGGCAAGGGGGATGCCGATGTAGGTAACGGCACGAACGTCTGCAGAGACGGTGCCACCCGGGGTCACCAGCGCGATGTAGACGAGCTGAATGGCAGCGCCCACGATGATGCCGGTCTGGACATCACCAAGGATGAGGCCGACCACCAGGCCACCCACCAAAGGACGACCGAGCGTGTAGTTGCCGATGGTGGTGCCGCCCATGCCCGGAAGCGATGCGAGGCAGGCGAACAGGCCAAGCAAGATGGCCTGAACCATAGAGATACCCATGGAACTCCTCCTAACGTATGCTTACTTGCAAAGGGTTCTTTTGAACCCTTCTTGTCACCCATGGGTACGCCCACCAAGCTGAGCCCATGGGTACTCTTGCCTAATTACTTGACGTCAAACTGTCCGCGGAACTTAGGCCACTCGCCAATGGAGGTCTCCTTGACCAGGGCGAACTCCACGGTGTAGCCAGCCTTGGTCATGTTCTCGAAGGCCTGGGCCTCCTCGGCGGTGATGGACTGGTTGTTGCCGAGCTTCGTGGTGCCAGGACGATCGTTGCAGGGACCGACGATGACGCGCTTTACATCGGAGGGCTTGAAGCCAAAGTCAACCAGGATCTCCTTCATGTCCAAGGGGTTCTTGGTGATCAGGAAGTACTTGGTCGGGCTGGCAAGCACCTTGTCAGCGCTCTCCTTGAAGTGATCCATCGTCCAGACGAAGATCTTCTTGTCGGGAGCGGCGCCCTTGTAGGCGGCCTTCAGGACGGGGTTGCTGGCGGCGACGTCGTTAACGGCGATGATGCCGTCGCACGGATACTCGATGCTCCAGCGGGTCACGGTCTGGCCGTGGATCATACGGTCGTCGATGCGTACGAATGAGATCATTGATGTAGTCCTTCCCTCGGTACTCTCTTTGTGCTGACTCGCTCTAGAGGTCCTCTTCGTCCTCGTCATCAAGCGCGAGCTCCACCTGTCGTGCACCCTCACGTGCCTCAGAGATTGCGGACGCAATAAGGGTGGCGTCGTCCGCACCGTCATCCATTGCCATCAAGACGCTGATTGCCATGGGCAGGCTCATGCCACCAAGCGCAATGGTCTTGGGGAGCAGGCCCTTCTGCGTAAGCGTGTTGAGCGTATTGGTGAGCGGCGAACCACCAATGATGTCGCCCAGCACCACAACCGAATCGTCGGCACCGATGGGTGCGATGACGTTCTCGAGCTCAGCCACGAAGGCATCGGCGGAGACGCCGTCCTCCATGGAGTAGCTCAGCACATCATCACGATCGCCCAGCAGCATGCGAATGACGCTATGCACGCCAGGCGCCATGGTGCCGTGGCTTACCAGTAACAGGTACTTCATAGATGGCAGTCCTTTCTTCTCGATGCCTCAAGACAATCTGCGCTCAACAAACGAGCGGGTATTGCTACCTGCTCACACCAGTTTGTTGCGCACACTTTCTGATGAAATTATGGAGAAGCACATAAGTGTGAGATACCACCTGTGTAACCACTTTTTTCAGATTTGGGAGAGTTTGGAGACGCTATGGAGGACCTGACGAGCGGGATTGGCGCATCAACGCTGCTCACCGAACAAGAAATCATCGACGCCATCAGCTTCGTGAACCAAGGCGCAAAGGAGGACAATCTCTCGCAGATTGTGCGCTACTCAAAGCGCATGTACTTCGTTGCCGTGAACACCGACGTATCTTCACGCGAGATTGCCGAGCAGTACGAGGGATTTGGGTCGTACATCTCGCAGGGAGACACGGACGGACTCGTACGCTTTATCCGCACCGATATGCCCCTCATGGAGCTGAGAATCTCCGAGGATCCCTTGCTGCAGGGTCGAGCCGCCGTGGCGTTCTTAGCCAATAGCTGTGCCATGGCCGCTCGCAGCGGCGGCCTTCCAGTCAACCGATGCTTCGAGATCACGCAAAACTACCTAAGGCTCGCCAATGACACCAGCAACGAGGAACTCGTTCACTACCTCATGCTCCCCATGATGCTCGAACTCGCCAAGGCGGTAAGCATTGAGGGGTTGTCCTATACCCATCCCCTCTCGCACCACGCCATGACATATGTGCGAAGCCACCTGAGCGAACCGCTGGACGGCGACTCGGTAGCAGAAGCCTGCGGCGTGAGTCGCAAGACCTTGTGCACCCGTTTCAAGGTCGAGACAGGCGAGACATTTGCGGCATACGTGCGCCGTGTCCGCATCGAGCGCGCACGACGCTTGCTGGACACCTCGGAGTTCGAGATCTCGCATATTGCTTACCAGACAGGGTTCTCTTCGCAGAGCCACTTCCAGACGGCCTTTAAGGAGGCCACAGGTCTTACGCCGCGCGAATGGCGGCTGCGCGAGGTGCGCAGCATCTAGGACAGCCGACGGCCTACCGCGCAAAGAAGCTTGCATCTGCTGCGCGCCAGGGACGTTCCCGCGCGGGGTCATCCGTCACGTGCATGTGACCTGACGCCTCAAACCACTTGACGGTGTAGCCTGCCCCATGACTGCAGAAGACCGAGTCGGGCGTATGCGGAAGGTCAGCCTCGGGATCATACGCCGAAGCCTCAATGACGCTCCATGCGTCGTGACACGACTCGTATCCCAACAACTCGCAGGTCAGAGAGCCGTTTCCGCCTGTGTAGGCGGCAACGTCAAGCGCATAGTCGCCCACCTCGGACGCGGGGACCTCCCCTTCGAGAAGGGCCATGTCGTCACGCGCCAACGGAGCCGAGAATCGTGCGGACATCCTCTGGAGATCCGCCATGGCACGGCCGACCTTATCCATGGGAACCTCGAGCTCAAAGCGGTACCACGGCTCCAGCAGCACGGCGCCACCCTGCTCGCGCGCGGTCATGAGCCCCTGACGGATGGCCCTCCAGGCTGCCTGGCGAAAGTCACCGCCTTCGGTGTGCTTGAGGTGTGCGCGCCCCGAAACCAAGGTTATGCGCACGTCGGTAAGGGGGTATCCCGCGAGCACGCCCTTGTGGTCGCGCTCCATGACGCACCCGAGCGCCAGGCGCTGCCAGTTAAGGTCAAGGTCATCGGTGCTGCAGACCGTGCCGTATACCACGCCCGACCCCGCGGGCAGCGGCTCAATCCTAAAGTGCGCCTCGGCGTAGTGTCGCAGCGGCTCAAAGTGGCCATAGCCCATGACCTGCACCGATACGGTCTCCTTGTACAGGATGGAGCCTGGGCCAAAGTCTATGGGTGCCCCCAGCCGCTCCGCCAGACGATCGCGCACGACCTCAAGCTGCACCGCGCCCATCAGCTGGACCCGAACCTCCTCAAGCTGTGCGTCCCAGGTCACGCCCAAAAGCGGGTCCTCTTCGGCCAGCTCTCGCAAGGCCTGGTACACGGCATGTATGTCCACGTCAGACGGTTCGACGCGATACGTCAGCACCGGTGCCAAGACGGGCTGCTTGCCCTGCTTCTCGTCTCCCAGCACGCTGCCCGGAATCACATGCGAAAGGCCCGTCACCGCACAGGCAGTGCCTGCGGCAACCTCAGGCACGACCTCAAACCGCGTGCCCGAATACAGCCGCACCTGATTGACCTTCTCGACCCACTCTCCAGTGGAATCAACACCTGTAAGCTGGTCCTTTGCATGCAGCGTGCCGCCTGTCACCTTAAGCCACGTGACGCGTTCGCCCTTCTCGTGAGTCACTTTGTAGACACGCGCGGCAAACGCGTCTGGCCATGTGCGGGCAGGCAGCAGCGAGCAGAGGCCGTCCAGTAACTCCTCAACCCCCTGGTCACGAAGGGCCGAGCCAAAAAAGCAGGGGAAGACCCGTCGTTCGGCAACCAGGCGGCACATGGTTTCTTGCGAGACGACTCCCTGGTCGAGATACTCGTCCAAGGCCTCCTCGTCCGTGGCGGCAACCTCCTCATGGAGCGTGTCTGCCTCCTGGGCTGTCCAGTCGACACATCCGTCGGAGAGCCGTCCTGTCAGCTGTGCCATCACCGCTTCGCGCTCTGCGCCGACAAGATCCATCTTGTTGATGAAAAGAATCGTAGGAATCCCGTAGCGTTCAAGAAGGCGCCAAAGCGTCGCCGTGTGGCCCGTGACGCCGTCGTTTGCGCCGATCACGAGGACGGCATAGTCCAAGATCTGGAGCGTTCGCTCTGCCTCGGCGCTAAAGTCCACGTGCCCCGGGGCATCCACCAGCGTTATGCGCACGTCATCGTGCTGCAGCACCGCCTGGGACGAGAAGATCGTGATGCCGCGGGCACGCTCCATATCGTCGGTGTCTAAATGCGAATCCCCATGGTCGACGCGGCCAAGGGTTCGGATGGCCCCCGCGTGAAACAGCAACGCCTCCGCCAACGTGGTCTTGCCAGCGTCGACATGCGCGAGTATGCCCACCACCGCCTGTCTCATATGCCCTCCTACCAGGCCACGATTCTGGTGCCGTGGACTTCCTCGACGCCCAGCCGCTCGCAGATGCGTGCGCAGTTCTGCCAGGTGACTCCACCACCCGGCATGATGGCAATGTGTTCCCTGGCAGCCGCAGCCAGCTCCTCGAGATGTGGCAGGCACGCATCGATGGGCTTGCTGAGTGGACCGCCATGCGTCAGTACGCGCGAGAAGCCCATCTCGCCCAGCTGCCGCAGGGCCTTAGGCTGCAACGCCTCGTCGACCTCGTCAAACGCCATGTGGAAGGTCATATCCAGACCCTGGGAAGCACAAGCTAGGCGTTTCGTCGCCTCCAAGTCCAAACGACCTTCCTTAATGCAGCCAAACACCACGCCGTCGGCGCCGCGGCCGCGGGCGGCGTCGATGGCAGACTCCATGAGGCGCAGCTCGTCCTCGCCGTACAGGAAATCTCCCCCGCGGGGACGCACCATGACCATGACCTTCGCGCCCCTCTCGTGCGCCATCGTCACGGCATCGCGCAGGACCTGCGTCGAGGGCGTCACGCCGCCGACCGACAGGTCATCGCAAAGCTCAATTCGTCCAGCCCCAGCCTCGATGGCCTCGGGAATTCCCCTCAGATTCTCGGCACAGAATTCGCGCAGCATGCTGCCCCCTTCACCTCACGCGCCTCCGATTATGGCGCAAGACATACATGGAGGTCACTCTTCGCCAAGACAGCCCTTCGGCAGAGCATTTGGCTTCGTGCGACGGACGGTGCGAAATTAAGACCGGCTCTTGGAGCATAATCAGACATGGCCAAAACGAAGATAAAAGGAGGCACTGTGCCATTCTTCAAGGACAAGTACGACGTGGTGGTCATTGGCGGTGCGCTCGCGGGCATGAGCTGCGCAATGTCGCTTGCACGCGCAGGCAAAGACGTGCTGGTGCTGGAGCGACATAACCTGCCGGGCGGCATCGCCACCAGCTTCGTGCGCGGTGGCGTCGAGATGGAGGCCACGCTCCACGAGATGATGTCCATCGGGCCCGTCGAAGACCCCCTCTTCATCCGCGACTACCTTGACGAACTCGGCGTCGTCATCGACTGGCTGCGCGTGCCCGAGGCCTACCGACTCATCTCGCCAGCCGACCGCATCGACATCGAGCTGCACGCAGGTCGTCGCAAAGACGGCACGTGGGTCTGCGCCGACGAAATCGAGGCGCTCTACCCCGGAACTAGGCGTGACGTCAACAAGCTGCTCGAACTCTGCCGCAAGGTATACCAGAGCGTGCTCTACCTCAACGAGCACACCATATCCAAGCTGCAGACGCTCACCCAGCATGCCGCGCTGGCAAAGACGGCAGGCTATTCGGCACAGGAGGTCATCGACAAGTACGTCAAGCTTCCGGACGACGTGAAGAAGATCCTCTCTGCCTACTGGATCTATGTGGGCCAGCCCCTCTCCAGCCTGCCCTTCACCATCTACGCCTTCCTCATGGCTGACTACTTCCTGGGCGGAAGCTACGTTGCGCGTGGGTTCAGCCACGAGATGTCTGTCGCCATGGCAGAGCGTTGCCGCGAGCTGGGCGTCCAATACGAATGCTGCCAGGAGGTCGACAAGATCTTGGTGCACCATGGCCGCGTGACAGGCGTCCGCACGGCACGCGGAGACCAGATTGCCTGCGATTATGTGGCCTCGGCACCGTACCCCAACGTGGTGTACGGCCGCATGATCGAACCGCAGTCCGAGGTGCCCAGCATCGCACGAAAATACGCCAATGCAATGCCCATGGGCGTGAGCTGCTTCAGCGTCGTGCTCCAGCTCGACGCGCCTCCCGAGGAGCTGAACATCCACGGCTACTCGGTCTTCTCGTGCGACGGCCCGTACTCCACAGACCGCTTCTGGGAGCAGGGCAAGCACCTTGGCGGCTGGGACTACCTCACCACCATCTGCCTGAACTTTGCCAACCCCGAGGCCGTTCCCGAAGGCAGGACCTCGCTTTCCATTACCACGCTGCCGCTGCCCGAATGCTTTGACGGCGTCACGGCGGACAGCTACTTTGCCGAAAAGCGTCGCATCGCAGGTGAGATGATTGACAAGGTGAGCGGCCAGCTCGGCGTGAACCTCCGCGACCACATCATCGACATCGAGGTCGAGACCCCCGTCACCATCGCGCACTATACGGGCAACTACCAGGGCGGCATCTACGGCTACCAACACCGCATGGACAATTCCGTGGTGGCGCGCCTTGAGGACTTCGAGCGCGACCAGTACATCCACGGCCTCGTGGGCTGCGCGTCTCACCAGCTGGTAGGAGACGGCATGGCGTGCAACATCAATAACGGCAAAATTGCCGCCAAAGCAATCCTCACGTGGATGGCAGAGGACCAGAAGGAGGACGCACGATGAAGATCAACGGCTTCCTCAAGGACGTCCAAGGCGCCGCGCGCGTCACCGAGGCACGACGCGAGCTGATAGCCAGTTCCAGCCCCGAAAACCTCTACGCAGACCACATCCGCGACATCGCACGCGAGCTGCACCCCGCGGCAACGCATGTGGTCGTCACGCAGGTGGAGGATGTCTCCCCCACCGCGCGACGGTTGACCCTTGCCCCTTGTGACGGTGACGTGCTTCCGCCATTCCAGGCGGGCCAGTACGTCTCGCTTGACCTGAAGGTCGGTCGCACCCTCACCAGCAGGCCCTACTCCATCAGCAGCGCGCCCTTCGAAGCCCGCTGCGGTCAGTCATCGATGATCCAGATAACGGTCAGGGACGGCAAGCGTGGAGAGAACTTTGCCGCCAACTGGCTGTATGGCCTCGTCAGGCCTGGCGACCGATTTGTGGCTCACCTTCCGTTTGGAGACTTCTTCTATGAGCCGCTCCGCGATGCCGAGCATGTCGTCGCCTTGGCAGGCGGTAGCGGCATCACGCCGTTTGTCTCGATGGCACGAGAGATCAGTCACGGAACGCTCGATTGCGACCTCACCATCCTGTATGGATCCACCTCATCAGACGACATCATCTGCAAGGAGGAGCTCGACGAGCTGTCCCATTCCTGTGACCGCATCCATGTCGCCTATGTCATCTCTGGTGAGGAGGAAGAGCTTCCTGGCGACTGCCAGCGCGGCCTTTTGTCCGCCGACCTCATCATGCTTCATTCCCACGGCATGCCTTCCGAGGGGAACACCAGCTACTTTGTGTGTGGACCATTGGCGATGTACCGCTATATCCTTGGCGAGCTTGACACGCTCGGCGTACCCGAGAGGCGCATCCGCACCGAAGTCTTTGGAAGCCCGCGCGATCCCCGCCTGAACGAGGACTACTCGGGTCCCTCGGGCATGGTGACGTATCGGCTGACAGTGCACCGGGGCATTGACGAGCAGGTCATACCTGCACGATCGACCGAGCCGATTGCCGTTGCGCTCGAACGCGCGGCCATCCCCAACCACACCCGTTGCAGAAGCGGTGCGTGCGGATACTGCAGGTGCAAGCTGCTCTCGGGCGAGGTCTACATCCCAGAGCAAGGCGACGGCCGACGCGCCGCAGACAAGAAGTATGGCTACATCCACGCGTGCAGCGCTTGGCCCCTGGGCGACTGCGCAGTTGAGGTGCCCATCATCTAAAACAAGGATCTGGCCGAAGGATCACTCCTTCGGCCAGATCCTTCCCTAGCAAAAACCATCTTTGCGTTGGCTGCCGTAACAGCGCACCTCTCGGTGCCTTGAAAGGCTACTCCTCGGCGGCAGCAAGATTCTGGGTCTTCTGGATCTCGTCGATCATGTCGACGCGCACCTGGTGACGACCACCCTCGAACTCGGCACCCAGCCAAGCGTCAACGATGTCCTTGGCCGTCTCGATACCAATGACACGAGCGCCAAAGGCCACGATGTTGGTGTTGTTGTGCTGACGAGAGAGACGTGCGGAATACGGCTCGGAGCACACCACGGCGCGAATGCCCTCGACCTTGTTGGCGGACAGGCTGATGCCCACACCCGTGCCGCAGATGAGGATGCCGCCGTCGACCTCGCCGTCAGCCACCATGCGGGCGACCTTGTAGCCGCTGACGGGATAGTTGAAGCGCTCGGTGCTGTCCGTCCCGACGTTGATGACCTCATAGCCCTTCTCCTGCAGGTAGGCCATGATCTCGTTCTTCATCTCGACTGCCACGTGGTCGTTGCCGATTGCGAGCTTCTTGAATGCCATGATGAGTTCCTCTCTGTTGCGTGCCCTTGTCGTCTATCTTACCGTGCCGTCTACAGTTCCCGAAGGGTGGCCATGCTCTCTGCATAAGGCCCATGGCCAAAGAGGCCGGCCGTACCCAGGACAAAGCCCTTGACGCCCATGGCGGAAGCCTGCGCGATGCGCTCGGGGCTGCAGTTGCCGTCAACGATGACCTCGTAGTTGTTGGCGCCTTCGTGGCTGGCGGCAACCAGCTGCTCGAGCTTGGGGTTCACAAAGTCGAGCCACTTCTGCCCTGCAAAGCCAGGGTTCACGGTCATGGCCATGACATAGTCGACCAGCGGGAGGACCGTCTCGATGGTGGCAAAGCTCGTACCGGGGTTGATGGCGATGCCGGCCTTGACACCCAGCTCGCGGATGGAGGCCAGCGTACGGGCCACGTGGGTGTCGGCCTCGGGGTGCACATAGATGACCTTGGCACCATACTCGGCAAACTTTGCCACGTAGCGGCCAGGGTCGACAGCCATCATGTGCACGTCGCAGGGAATGGTCGCGTTCTTGCAGATCCACTCGATGTCCTGGAGGCCCATGCCGTAGTTGGGGACGTAGTTGCCGTCCATGAGGTCCAGGTGGAAACCATCGGCACCCGCCGCCTCGAGCGCACGGACCTCGTCGCGCAGGTAGCCAAAGTCGGCGCACATCATTGAGGGGAGCAGGAGCTTGTTGTTAGTTCCGTCGGACATGGTTTCTCCTCTTGGTTGTAGTTAACCGTTTAAGTTCTTGAGGAGATATTAATCGGTTAACTTCCGTAAGTTAAGCGTTTAATTACTTCTTCATAATCTCTACATAATCGGTTAACTTTCTGCCGAGCCCCCACTTCTTGCTTCACAATGACGTTGTCAGACGGACAGGAGGATCCCATGGCCAAACGCTCGGTTTCCATCTACGACATCGCACAGCTTGCCGGCGTGAGCACGGCAACCGTTTCGAACGTGCTCAACAACAAGGGCAGCTATTCGCAAAAGACCAAGGAGCTCGTAGATCGCATTGCCCGCGAGCAGGGCTACGTTGCCAACTTTGCCGCCAAGAGCCTGCGCGAGGCTTCCACCAAGACGGTCGCCCTCATCACGCCAGACGTGAGCAACGACTTCTTCTCTACGCTTGTGCTTTCGGTCGAGGGACTCCTGAGGGCGGCAGGGTACGCCTCGTACATCTGCAACACGGCCAACGACCCCGAGCGCGAGACCGCCTACGTAATCGACCTGCTCTCAAAGCAGGTTGATGGCCTCGTGTTCATTGGTGGCACGGCACGCATGACCATTGAGGCTAACGTCGACATTCCCGTGGTGCACATCGACCATACGGGCACGTCAGGCATGGCGCGCGAGGTCTTTGTGGGAAACGATCTTCCTTTGCTGGGCCATGACATGACCAAGACCCTCTTTGACCGCGGCTGCAAACGCGTTGCGCTTGCCAGTGTCTCCGCCTCGCTCTACCGTACTGCTGAGCATGACCAAGCCGCCGGGTACTATTCCTATCTGCAGGAACATGGCATCGTCCTTGACAAGAACTTGGTTCTTGAGGGGCCACACAAGCAGACGAGCCTCCTTGAGGCGGAGCAGCTGGTTACCGACTGCCTTGCATGCGGCTTTCAGTTTGACGGCGTCGTCGCGCTCGGCGACCGCGTTGCCCTGGGCGTCGTGAACGCCCTCAAGGCCCATGGCATAGATGTGGGCACCGACGTGCGCGTGATTGGCATGGACGACTCCATCTACTCGCGCATCTCCTCCCCTGCCATCTCCACCGTCAACAGGCACACGGACGAGATGGCAAAGCGCGGCGTGGAGGCCCTGCTGTCCATGCTCCGCGGCGAATCGCCTGCAGAGACCCGCATCATCATTGGCCACGAAGTCGTTGAGCGGGCAACGACGCTTGGGACCTCATACCCCATCTGAGCGCGTGCCGCCCAACAGATTCCGCGACGCTCGCTGCAGGCAAGGCAGACTTCCTTGCCTACTCGTACTATATGAGCGCCACTGTTACCACGCATAAGGAGGGAGAGCGCTCAGCAGGCAACGTATTTGGTGGTGTGAAGAATCCCTACCTCGAGTCAAGCGAGTGGGGATGGCAGATTGATCGTCGTGGTAGGTGAGCTCGGGGTTTTCGATGTTGCCTGAGTTATAGGCAAACCGTATGCGGTAGTCCGACAACGCATCAGCCAGCTGCTCTCGGTTCGTGATATGTTTCTGATGCCATCGGCTTACTGCGTCCCGATAGGCCTCCTCCACAGCGTCCATGACGCCTCACCTTTCCAGATAGTCGGACAACGACGTGCGACGTCGTTCTGCTCGCTCGAGATCGGAGTTGACCCGCTCACGAAGACGATCGACCGCCTCAGACCCCGAATGGGACACCGCTCTCCCCTCGACGCGAATCGAAATACCCAGCTCTCCAAGCACTCCCAACGCCTTGCCAAGCTCTGCCGTTGGCTTTCCACGTTCCAACTCAGAGATGAAGCGTTGCGAGCATCCGCAGCGCTGCGCCAACGCGCGTTGGGATAGACCCCGCTCCTTGCGCGCCAAACGCACGGCCCGTCCGAATTGGCTTGCGCTTGTTATGAACTCGGTAAACGCCATGCTTCCGACCTCTAATCCCGTACGATATTCATACTGTATCATGAGTATCGTACGGGATTTGTTTGCACCCATGCCATACGGCGTCGCAGATACATCACGCAATGCCTGGCGCTTAGTTCCAACAAACAAGACGGATATGACCTTTTGTCTGAACCATAGTTCCAGTCTGGGAATAATGGTGACCCTCCCCCACCGTCTTATGTCAAAGTCTTAATTACCACAAACGAAAGGAGCGGGTCATGAAGGTCGGAATCGTCGGAACCGGAGCAATCGTACGCTGGGTGGCGCCCAACATGAAGGGCTGGGGCATCGATGTGGTCGCCGTAGCCGGCACGCCCAACACCATGGACCAGGTAAACGAGCTCGCTGACGAATATGGCGCGGCAGGCCGCTATGGTGACTACCACGACCTCGTGACCGACCCCAATGTCGACACCGTGTACGTAGCCGTTCCCAACTTCCTGCACTACGCGGTGAGCGAGGCGGCGCTCCGCGCATGCAAGGACGTCGTCTGCGAGAAACCGCTCGCATCCAACTACCGCGAGGCCGAGAAGCTCGCCACCATCGCGCACGAGGAGGGCCGCTTCCTGTGGGAGGCCGTCGTCACGACGCGCCAGCCCAACTTCAAGCTGGTCAGGGACGAACTGCTCCCCCGCATCGGCACCGTCAAGATGGTGACGGTCAACTACAGCCAGTATTCCAGCCGTTACGACGCCTTCCGCGCCGGTGAGGTGCTGCCCGCGTTTGACCCCGCCAAGGCAGGCGGCGCCATCATGGACCTGGGCCTGTACACCCTCACCTACACCATCGGCCTCTTTGGCGAGCCCAAGAAGGCCACCTACCTGCCCAACATTGAGCGCGGCATCGACACGAGCGGCATTGCGCTGCTCGAGTACGACGGCTTCCGTGCCGTCAACATCTGCGCCAAGGACTGTGGCGCCCCCTGCGTATGCCAGATCCAGGGCACCGATGGCTACATCGTGAGCAACTCACAGCCCAACAGGTGTGGCGCCGTCACTCTGCATCTCAACGACGGTACCGAGGAGACCTACGACCGAGAGCTGCCCATCATGTGGGAGGGTGAGTTCCGCGAGTTCCTGCGCCAGCAGGAAGAGGGCGACCTCGAGGAGTGCTACCGCCAGCTCGACGAGAGCCTCGTGGTCAGCCGCGTGCAGAACACCATCCGATACGAAAGTGGCGTCATCTTCCCTGCCGACGAGGCCTAAAGCAACACGACATCTATCGTCGGCCCCGCGAGAGCGACCTGCTCCCGCGGGGCTCTCTGTTAATGCGGGAGCCATAGACGAACCGATGGTCGAAGACGGGGTGGGGCCATGCGAAAGGACTTGCCCTTCTGGTACCAGCGCGTCATTGCGAGCAACGGGCGCACGCTTGGCAGGCGCCGTAAGCCATCGTTTGCGCCAGATTCTCCTTGCCCGTCATGAGACAAAAGCCGGCCTCTGACTCGTTGGAAACGAGTCAGAGGCCGAAGACGATCGACTCATTCGGTTGTCTTAGGCGTCAGCCTTCACGCCCATGTACGTGAGCATGCCATCGACAGCCACTTTGGTGGCTGCCACGGCGTGCACCACGGTATTGGGGCCCGTGACCACGTCTCCGGCGGCAAAGACACCCGGCACGGTGCACATGCCGTGCTCGTCCACGATCAGCAGGCCACGCTCATCGCCCTCAAGCCCCTCGGTGGTGAGGATGAGCTTGTTCTTGGGCTTCTGCGAGACGGCCACGATTACGGTGTCGCAGCTCACCTGGTCGAGCTCCTCCTCGTAACCGATCACCTTGTCGTTCTCGTCGAAGATGGCCGTCTTGAAGACGGGGCCCTCCTCGTTGATCTCGCAGATCGCCTTTCCCTGCACCAGCTCGGCACCGTCAAGCAGGGCATATTCCAGCTCATCGGAGCTTGCGGAGACATGCTTGCTGCGCGCGTAGAGCGTGACCTCGTTGGCACCCTGGCGGATGGCGGTGCGCGCCACATCCATTGCGGTGTTGCCCGCGCCGATGACGGCCACGCGCTCACCAATCTCTGCCGTTTCGGGACTCATGAGATAGTCGAGGCCAAACAGCACGTTGCCACCCGCCTCGCCCGAGACGCCCAGCGTCTGCGCACGCCAGGTACCCGTGCCGACAAACACTGCATCGTACCCATCGCGGAAGAGGTCAGGGATGGTGAGCGACGAGCCGATGGCCGTGTTGTGGCGGATCTTGACCCCGAGAGTTTCAAGGATCTCCTGATAGCGGTCGAGCACGCGCTTGGGCAGACGGTACTCGGGAATGCCGTAGCGCATGACACCGCCGAGGCGCGGGTTCTGGTCGAAGATCGTGACAGCCACACCCATCTGCGCAAGCCTCATGGCCGCGACGATGCCGGCAGGACCGCCGCCGATGACGGCCGCTCGCTTGCCGGTGGGTTCGGGCTTCTCAAAGCGGGCGCGCTCCAGATAGGTGCTCGAAATATAGTTCTCGATGGCGGAGAAATGGATGGGCGTTCCCTTGCGACCACGTACGCAATGGCCCTCGCACTGTGCGCCATGGTTGCAGATGAGCGAACAGACGGCACTCATGGGGTTGTTCTGAAAGAGCACCGCTCCAGCCTCGTCCATCCTGCGCTCACGGAACAGCTGAATTACCAAAGGGATCGCCGTGCCCACCGGACATCCCTTCTGGCAGAGGGGGTTCTTGCAATTAAGGCAGCGGTCGGCCTCCTCGACGATATGCAGCGCCATAAGTGCTCCTTAGTTGTCATCCTTGCGATAGTTTTATAGTAGATTACACGCGCTATCGCTCATGAGTTTGTGTGCAAAGTCGGACTATCGTTTCAGCGAAAGGTGTGTGTCGTTTCGCCCGGGCGGAAGTAAGTTCCATGTGCTGTCATAGCGTCTCTGAGAGGCACTAGCGATGCCCTTGGCGGTATACGTCATTGTCTGGTCAAACGGCAAGGGAGGAATCATGCGCCATCATGTGAAGGTCACCGTGCTCGACAAGAAGTGCTTCTGTGACCTGCAGGAGGCCTATCTGGCAGACCCCAAGAGCGGTCCCTGTGGGGTCTTTGAGGTGGGAGACACCTACGAGTTCTGGCGCGACGGCGGCCGCGACGACTTCTGGCATTTTGGCGCCAAGGCAGGTCCTGACGGGAGCGCATTTCCCTGCGCGGAGGCCTGGGATTGCATCAGCCGCTATGTGTACACGGCGCTGCAGGGCGGCTCGATCATGCATCGCTGGACGGCCGACGACCGTCAGATGGTCGCGTGTTGCAACGATGGCACGCGCCCGGTGGTCTTCCTCATCGAGCGCGAGGACCTGCCCGACACGCCAGAAGAGGAGGCGTGGCTCGACGAGGCCGAGCGTACGGGCTACTTCCGCAACGGGAGCGACGAGGCGTATACGGGCTAGCCTTTTTCGTGGTCAGGCTGGTAGCAAAGATATGCTTGCTCTAAAATCCCTTGCCCGTGGAGAGGACAAGGGATGAACAGGTCACGCATCGTTCTGCAATGGCTGCAAATTGCATGGGGCCTGCTGGTTTTTTCCTTTGGCGTGCATCTCACCATCTTTGCCAATATCGGTGTGGCGCCATGGGACTGCCTAGGCATGGGCATCGCCGCACACACCCCACTCAACTACGGTCTTGCCATGACCTGCACAAGCGTCGTGATTCTCTTCATCGATCTGGCCATGCGCGAGCGCATTGGCTACGGCACCATCATCGATGCGCTGCTCACGGGCAACTTCGTGCAGTTCTTTAACGACCTCAACCCTCTGCCGCTAAACGACAACCTTTGGGCCGGCATCATCCTCATGCTCGTGGGATTTGTGTTCATGGCCGTGGGGATGTGGATCTACATGCGCGCTGCTCAGGGTTGCGGACCGCGTGACGCCCTGCTGGTAGGTTTGGGCAAACGCTTTCCCAAGGTCCCCATCGGCGTGGTCCAGATCGTCCTTTGGGTGGCCGTGACGGCGGTCGGATGGCTGCTTGGAGGTCCCGTTGGCGTGGGAACGCTGCTTTCCGCCTTTGGGGCAGGCGCCGTGACGCAGCTGGTATACCACGTGCTGCACTTCGAACCGCGCGACGTGGAGCATCGCGACGTCATCGAGGTCAACCGACAGTTGGCCGCAGGCTAGGATTCACCAACTCTGGCATCAAGCATGCAGGTCATTTGATTTGTTATATGCTGTGACCGTCAAGGCCCGCCAGAGGAGGAACCGTGTCCATCGCATCCATTGACGTACACAGCCACGCACTACCGCAAGCCTACCTCGACGCCCTTTCTGAACTGGGCGTAGATCCCGTTGCAGAGGATGGCTTCCCCACACCCACCTGGTCCGAGGAAGCTCACCTGCGCTTCATGGACGAGACGAATCAGGAGTTCTGCATCCTCTCCATCTCGACCCCGCACATCCACCGAGGAGATGACTCATTGGCAGCGCGCCTCGCCAGGACCATCAACGACGAGCTGGCAGCTGTGTGCAGGCGCCACCCAGACCGTCTGGGCTTTGCCGCTATGCTCCCCGTACCCGCTGTGGACGCCTCCATCGAGGAGGCGCGACGCGGCTTTGACGAGCTCGGGGCGCTCGGCGTCAAGCTCCCCAGCAATGGTAATGGCATCTACCTGGGCGACCCCGCACTTGAGCCGCTCATGGCGTTTCTGGACGAGCGCGCGACCGTGGTGACCATCCACCCGTCGCTTCCCCCGGCCGTACCGCAGGGCATCTTTACCGCGGGCCCCGCGCCGCTCTTTGAGTACATCGCTGACACCACCCGTGCGGTGCTCAACCTCATGGCCCATGGGGTCATCGACCGCTATCCGCATATTCGCTGGGTCGTGCCGCATGCGGGCTCGTTTGTGCCGGCCATCGCACATCGCCTGTCAGGCATCTCGCGCGTGCTCGTGCCCGCGGGCCTAATGGAGCCCATCAACGTGATGGACAACCTCAAGAGCCTCTACTGGGACCTTGCCGGCGACGCACGTCCCGTCATGCTCGAGGGCCTCATGCACATTGCCGATCCCACACACTTGCTTTATGGCAGCGACACGCCCTACACGCCCACGCCGATCACCCTGGCCAACAAGGAGGGCCTGGCAGAAGACCCGCTCATTGCCCCCATCGCGCAGGATGTCTTTTACGGGAATGCGACACGGCTGTACGGACTGAGTAGATAGTCGATGTGGCACGGATCGTCCAAGCGGTCCTAGCAGATTCAGGTAGCACTTTTGGCGTAGTGAAGAAACTGGCCGACGAGCGTGTTAGAAAGCCTCCCGTAACGCCTGGAGGCGCTCCTCAAAGACTGGTTCGAACAGGGCTATCTCTCGCGTTGTGCAACCGAGTTGTCTGGCAGCAGGTTTCCAATAGCGAAATGCTTCGACGATTCTGGTGACGCATGCCGTCTGCCTGTCCCTGCCTATGCCAAAGATGGTGCCACATGCCTTGAGACCTTCCACCTCTCCGCTTCCGCTCTCGCCGAACAGGAGCAATGCACGTTGTTCGTCTGCAAACGGATTGGGATTGACATCAAACAGAGGAGAGAGCTGCCAGCTGTTACCGGTGCGCAAGAACCCATGGTTGCGAAGGTGGTCGTCGGTATTGTGAAGGGCGACACTGAGAGCCATGCGTCCAAATAGCTCCAACAGCTCCCCTAAGGAGTCTTTGCATATCGTTCGGGTGATGTCGCCCAGTTCGGCATAGTCTGACTCTATGCCATCGCCAAGTCCCAAAGCACACAACGCACTCTGATAAGGAACCCTACCTCGATTCGTTCGGTCAAACCGTTCTTCGAGCAGGATGGCGTTTTCACCAACATGTTCCAAACGCCAGGGGGGCGTTCGGAGGCAAGCTCTGCGTGCCATCTCCAGCGCCCAAGCTTCCCAGGCTATGACATTCCAATCGTCGTGAGCGCTGGGAAACTTCGCGAGTAGAAGGGTTGCGCCGTCTGCGACGGTTGCCTTCGGACGTGCGCCACCCAGCGAGCTGCTTCCAGCGTCTAGGAGCGATTTAACCTGCTCCCACCCGTCGGATCCCGCACTGACGCTTCTGCTTGCGTCGAGCAGCTTCGGTAGGGCGACCAGCTTGGGGATGTCAGTGCCAACCCCAAGGAACGTCTTGCCGCCATCGATGGAGAATCGTAGGGCTCCCATTCGAGACCAATCATCAACTCCAAGTAAGTAGTCGACGTCATCGATGCTGCGCAGAGGTGACTGACTATTTGCTGCTTCGTTTTGCATGCCACGGAATATGAGGTGTCTGCCCCAGCGGTCTGGCGCTGCATCCGACAAGAAGCCAAGCATATTCATGGATCCTGTCGTGAGGTTTTGAAGGGGCGCCTGGGGAGAGATCGCAAAGCCATGTGGATTGGCGACCCAATCGGGCGTATAGGTAAAGGTAGTGCGCAATCCCTTTCCATGGCCGTGGAAGAAGGCATTGCCCACCAGCTCCGTCTTGCCTTGCACATCCACATAGACCGCTATGCCGCGCTCGCTCATGCTCGTCTCACCCGCTTGGGGACCGACTGCATGAGTCTCATGCGCCCCATCTCGGTGGTTGCGGGGTCGAAGGCGTCGATGACCTGCGGCATGATGTCCAGTACCCTTGCCATGGCGAGAATCTTCCCGAATCCGACCGAAGGGTCTCCTCGCTCGGCGCGACTCACCGTGTCGGTGCTCACACCTGCACGGGCTGCGAGTTCTGCCGCAGTGATGCCCTCGATGCGCCTCCATGTGGAGAGATGACTGCCGACTTGGCCGGCAGCCCGCGTGATGACGGGGGAAATGGGACGTGAAGAAGCCATAACTACTGATATATCCTTTGTAAAATCACTTAGAATTAGGTATATCAAGTATAACATACCGAGATAGCGACGAAGAATGCTCCGCTGAATCCACCCTTTGAGGGCGATAGCCATAGCGATGCGGAAAGCAGATGGGACATGCGAGATTCGCTGAACGCGCTTGAGACGTGGAGGTCGTCCATATGAAACTGACCATGCTCGGAACGGGCCACGCAGTAGTCACCGAGTGCTATAACACCTGCTTTGTGCTGGATGACGCGGGGCAATGCCTGCTTGTGGACGGTGGGGGCGGTAGTGCCATCCTCGCCCAGATCAAGCATGCGGGCTATAACTGGATGGATTTGCGTCACATCTTTGTGACGCACAAGCATGTGGACCACCTGCTGGGCATCGTGTGGATGGTACGCATGATCTGTCAGTTCATGGACCATGGGGACTATCGGGGTGAGGCGTGGATCTACTCTCACGCCGAGGTGCTGGACCTCCTGCGTGACATGGCAGGCAAGCTCCTTCAGGCCAAGGAGGTGCGCTTCATCGACGACCGCCTGCATTTTGTCGAGGTCACCGACGGCCAGACGCTCAACGTCATCGGTCACGAGATGACCTTCTTTGATATCGGGTCAACCAAAGCTAGGCAGTTTGGCTTCTGCATGGATATCGGCAACAGCCGCAACCTTGTGTGCTGCGGTGACGAGCCGCTCTCCGACGCGGGCCGTCCTTATGCTCGGGGCGCCGACTGGATGCTGCATGAGGCCTTCTGCCTGTACTCCCAGGCGGACATCTTTAATCCGTATGAAAAGCACCACTCAACCGTCAAGGACGCCTGCGAGCTGGCAGAAGAGCTCGGCGTGAAGAACCTCCTGCTCTACCATACCGAGGACCGCAACATCGCACGTCGCAGAGAGCTCTACCTTGCAGAGGGGCAGTCGTGCTTCTCTGGCCAGCTGTGGGTTCCTGACGATCTTGAGGCCATCGAGCTGTAGGGCCATGATTTGGTCGCCAAATCGAATTTGCATGCTCTGAAACCGCGATGGGGCGGGCTCGACAACGTATCGAGTCCACCCCATCGCGATGCATCGCACTGATGACCCTACGAGAGATCCTCGCCGTTGCTCGCAATGATGCGCTGGTAATCGTAGAAGCTGTCCTTGCGCACGCGGTGACCGTCGCCGGTGCCGTCGTCGTGGTAGTCAACGTAGATGAAGCCGTAGCGCTTGGCGTACTCGCCGGTGCTGGCACTGACCAGGTCGATGCCGCCCCACCAGGTATAGCCAATCAGGTTGGCACCGTCCTCGATGGCCTCGCTCATGGCCTTGACATGCTGCTTGAGGTAGTCGGTGCGGTAGGGGTCGTGCACGCGCTCCTCGCCGTCCTCGACCACCAGCTCGTCGAAGGCGCCCAGCCCGTTCTCCACCACCATGAGGGGGATTCCGTCATAGCGGTCGGTCAACTCGTTCAAAAAGATGCGCAGGCCCGTGGGGTCAATCTGCCAGCCCCAGTCGCTGGCCTTGAGATAGGGGTTCTTGGCACCAAACAAGAGGTTGCCGCCCGTCATCTCGGCATCGTCGTGCGTGGTGTGCGTGGCGGTCTGGTAATAGCTGAAGCTGTAGAAGTCCACCGTGCCTGCCTCGAGGAGCTCCTTGTCGCCAGGCTGCCAGTCAAGCTCGACGCCACGCTCCTTCCACAGACGCTTCGCAAACTGCGGGTAGTGTCCGCGCACATACACGTCGGAGGAGTACCAGTTGTTCTCGCGCATTCTTTCCTGGTTGAGCAGCACGTCGGCGGGGTCGCAGGTGTTCGCGTACGAAGCCATGAAGCCGTCCATGTTGCCCATCATGACGCCAGGGTAGTTCTCGTGCGCATAGCTCACGATCTTGGCCGAGGCAAGGAACTGGTAGTGCAGAGCGTTGAAGCGCTGTTGGGCGGTCGTCGGAATCTCGAACATGGTTCCCGAGTAGTCCTTGATGAGCGAGAGGCTCAGGGCGGCACCCATCTCGAGCACACCGCTGTTGTTCTCGTTGAAGGTGAGCCAGTACTTGACCTTGTCGTGCCAACGGTCCAGGCAGAACTTGGCATAGGTGAAAAAGTGATCGATGAGGGCGCGGCTCTCCCATGCGTTGTACTTCTCTACCAGCGCGTAGGGCAGCTCGTAGTGGCTGAGCGTGACCAGCGGCTCGATGCCATGGGCGATGCAGCAGTCAAAGACGTGGTCATAGAACGCCACGCCCGCCTCGAGCGGCTCGGTCTCCATGCCGGTGGGAAAGAGGCGGCTCCAGTTGATTGACATGCGGAAGACGTTCCAGCCCATCTCGGCAAAGAGCGCGATATCCTCGTCCACGTGATGGTAGAAGTCCGACGCGATCCAGCTTGGATAGAGCGCGCCAGGTACGAAGTCGGCGTCAATCTGGCGCGGGGTGTTGACGTCGCCGCCGCGCATGTGGTCGGGCACGCTCGCGCCCTTGCCGTCCAAGTTCCAGCCGCCCTCGTACTGGTTGGCCGCCGTCGCGCCGCCCCACAAGAAGCCTTTCGGAAATGCCATGGGTACCTCCTTGAACCGTCCTCCCCTGGGAGGCCTTTGCCTACATAGAAAGAATCCCGTACCCCCATGGTGAGAGTACGGGACTGTTCGCCAAAAGATGCGTTTTCGCCGCGGTATGGTCAGGCAGCAAGGGTCCTATCGGTTGACGCTCGCCATGCGGTAGTAGGTGTAGGGCTTTCCCTTGATGGAGAAGCTCAGCTGCTGCACGTTCTCGGGGCTCGAGCAGCCGGCGAAGCCGCCGTCACCGATGCAGTGGATGTCGGCGCCCGTCTGCTTCATGAGGATGGCAACCTCGCGCACCGTGTCGGTGTCCGCGCCCTCGATGGAGCTGTTGAGGAAGGTCATGGCAAGGGTGCCCGGCTTGTAGGAGTGCGTGAACTCCACCAGCTCGCGGATCATCTCCACCGTGATTCCGCCACGGCATCCCGGGGCCGGCAGGTCGATGCAGTCGGCACCAGCATCGATGAGCTGGGCGATGACCTGCTTGTCATCTCGACCGACCGCCTTGGCCAGCGGATCGCCCAGGACGGGCTCGGTCACGCCGTCCTCCCACTTGCCAGCCCAGAGGAACACCTTGTTGCCAAACTCGTCCTTGATGCGCTTGGTGGTGGCGAGCACGTCGGCCAGGCGCGTGCCGCTGCCGGGGTTGCCACCCAAAACCACGAAGCTCGCGCCCATCTCGATGGCCTTGGCCACGTGCTCGGGCGTGGCCAGCATGCCGTTGCGGTCGTAGAGGCCCTCCTCGACCGAAGCGTCCTTGCCTGGGCATCCCAGGTAGATGCCGATGGGACGGCGGCAGAGAGCCTTGAGCTCGGAAAAATAGGAAAAACGGTTAACTGTCGTAACTTGCTTAACCGTTCCATCTCCACCTTTCACAACATGACAGCATGGGCACAGGAGCAGTACATAAAAAAGGAATCGCTATTTGCGGTATCGTTTCACCATTTGAGTAATTCCGTTTGCTATCCTTGCCTCATCAGATGGATCGCATCGGAGGAAACCATGGGTAGGCGCGGCATTTCCATCATCGACATCGCACGCATTGCTGGCGTAAGCAAGACCACCGTGTCCAACGTTCTCAACGACACGGGGCGCGTTGGAGAGGAGACGCGCAACCTCATACTCGAGATTGCCGAGCGCGAGGGGTACGTTGCCAATTTTGCCGCCAAAAGCCTTCGGGCATCTCAGACAAAGACCGTCGGCATTCTTGTGCCAGACATCTCCAACGTCTTCTTTTCGTCAATAGTCCTGAGGCTCGAACGACAGCTCTATGCCGCAGGCTACACCTCGTTTGTATGCGACACCGAAAGCGATTCCAAACGTGAGGAGTCATACATACGCAGCATGCTGCACAAGCAGGTCGATGGACTCATCTTCGTAAACAACAGCCACCCGCTCGACATCTCTTCCCTGCCCCAGGGAATTCCCGTCATTGCCCTCGACCGCATGGTCGTAGGCACACGCGATAACCTCGCCTTGGTGGATAACGACGTGAGGCAGATGTCCCACGACATGACCATGACCCTTCTGGATAGGGGAAGCACGCACGTAGCGCTCGTTATCGTGTCGGCATCACATGAGCCCATCGAGCGGCATCCACGCTACATAGGCTATGTCGAGGCGCTTGCCGAGGCAGGCGTGCGCCTCGACCATCGACTCATATTGCATGGCCATCACGAGCAGCCAAGTCACATCGAGGCAGCCCAGCTCGTCGATGAGCTCTTGTGCGAGGGCATACCCCTCGACGGCATTGTCGCTATGGGAGACCGCGCAGCGATAGGTGCCATGCATGCGCTGCAAGCACATGGCCTTGGCATTGGCTCAGAGGTGCGCGTCATCGGCTGCGACGACTCCCCCATCACCGAATTGCTGAGTCCTTCGCTCTCGTCGGTAAACCGCCATGTAGAAGAGCTTGCCGACCACGCCGTAGAGCAGCTTCTTGACTATATGCAGGGCAGCTCCCCAGAATACAGGACCGTCATCGTCCCGCACGAGATCGTCGAACGCGCCACCACGCTGAGAGCGTGAGGCCATCCCGGCGTGGTGGATATCAGGCGAAACGACCCACAAATGATGGGTCATTCCGTCGCACTTCACACAATCTAGGGCCTGCACGAACGGAACGACCCACAAATGATGGGTCGTTCGGATTCATTGTCACCTTATGGACCCACGCATAATAAGGGTGGCCCACATACCGTGAGCCACCCCATGCTTAGCAAGAGCCCAGAGCAGAGGCGTATCGTCTAATCCAGCTCGGCTCCGTTGCTCTTGCACACCTTCTGATACCAGAAGAAGGAGTCCTTGCGGTAGCGCTTCATCTCCTTGAGGTCAAACTCGTCGCGGTCCACGTAGATGAGGCCGTAGCGCTTGGTGATGCCCTCGTGCGTGGAGATGAGGTCAAAGGCGCTCCAGGGGCTGTAGCCCATGAGGTCGACGCCGTCGGTAATGGCCTGCTGACAGGCAACGATATGCTGGCGCAGGTAGTCGATGCGGTAGTCATCGTGGATACGCGGCTCTCCATCCTCCCACACGAGCTCGTCGCGAACGCCGCAGCCGTTCTCGGTGATGAGCAGCGGCAGCTGGTAGCGCTCCCACAGCTGGCGCAGCGTGATGCGCAGGCCCACGGGGTCAACGCCCATGCCGTAGCTCGTGGTCTTCTGCAGCGGGTTGGCCACATTGGCGGCAAGGCCCGGATAGGTCATGAGGCCGGTCATGAAGGCGATGCGTCCACCCTTTGCCTTGGCCTCCGCCACGACACGCTCCCCTTCCTCGACGTCAACGTACTTGGCGCAGCCGGCACCGTAGTAGTTGAAGGCGATGAAGTCGGGGTGGGCATCCTTGAGCGTAGCCCAGTCCTCGTCCTCCACATCGGGGACAATGCCCTGATCGGTCCACCAGTTCCAGAGGGCCTCCGGGTACTCGCCGAAGACGGCGGTGTCCAGGAAGAGGCGGTTGCGCAGCTGGTCCCAGTCCATGGCGGCGAGGTTGTCCTCGGGGCTCGAGCTGGCAGGATAGATGGCCGTGATGTTGGGCGCCGGGGCGATCCAGGCGTCGGGGCACATCTCATGGCACAGAATCATGGCCTTGGCCTGGGCAACCAGCATGTGGTGGTTGGCCTGCCACTGACCCTTGGGGCTGCCATACTGGGCACCCTGGAAGAGCGCCATCATGTTCTGCTCGTTGATGGTGAGCCAGTACTTGACCTTGTCGCCATACGCCTCAAAGCACACGCGGCAGTACTCTACAAAGTCGTCGATGCACTGACGGCTTGCCCAGCCGCCATACTCGTCCTGCAGGCACTGCGGCAGGTCAAAGTGATAGAGCGTCACGACGGGCTCGATGCCATGGTCGTGGCACTCGTCAATGACCTCATGGTAGTGCTGGATTCCCAGCGCGTTGGGTTCGCCCTTGCCCGCAGGAAGGATGCGCGGCCACGAGATGGAGAAGCGGAACTCCGTGAAGCCCATCTCGGCCATGAGGGCGATGTCCTCGCGGAAGTGATGGTAGTGGTCGACACCGTCGTTGAAGTTGGTGTAGCCCTCAGGCACCGGAGTGGTGTCGCTCACGCAGAGCGTGCGGCCGTCCTCCAGGTAGGCACCCTCGCACTGGTAGGCAGAGGACGAGGCTCCCCAAAGGAATCCGTCGGGGAACGGCCTGAGCGTCTTGTAGTCCATGGTGTCCCTTTCTCCTTGTGACAAACTGCTATGTGAAGCGTAACAGAGTAGCATGCCCGGAGGAGAGGTTCACAGCGCAAAATCGGTCGATAGCTGATGTGGCAGCGCAACATGCCTCCCGGCCTCTCTGGCCATCGCGCACGCTTACTTGCCTCTGGTCACATATAAGCAACGCCAACGCGCTAGGTTGAGGTTAACCCGTCGACTGGAAAACCCGGAGAAGGGTGGTCCCAGTCCGCGTCATCCTCAGCGCAAGGTGCTTTCCGATTACGTCGAGAAGCTGTAAGCGACTCTAGCCGTGTCTTGCGATGACGATTGGGAGCATGCCGCATCTCGGGTATGCCCCTTGAGTATCTTCCCTCAGAGCTCCTGGCCGTTGCTGGCAACTGCGCGCCGCATCCAGGCAAAGCTCTCCTTGGGCGTGCGCTTGCCGCTGCCGTGGCCGTAGTCATCCTGGTCCACATGGATGAAGCCGTAGCGCTTGGACATCTCGCACGAGCTGGCGCTCACGATGTCCATCGCGCCCCAGGCAAAGTAGCCGCGCACGTCAACGCCATCAGCCACGGCCTCACGCACCTGCGCGATGTGGTCTCGGAAGAACTGTATGCGATACGGATCGTGCACGACACCGTCCTCGCCGGGCTCCTCCAGATAGCCGCAGCCGTTCTCCACGATGTAGAGCGGCTTGTGGTAGCGGTCCTGATAGACGTTGAGCGTCCAGCGCAGGCCCGTCGGGTCGATGGCCCAGCCCCAGGGGTTGGCCGGAAGCAATGGGTTCTGGAAGGTGTCCCCGTTGCCCTGCTCGCCCTCGGCCACGCTCTTTGCCGAACAGAGCTGCGTGAGGTAGTACGAGAAGCATACGAAGTCCGCCGTGTGGGCGGCAAGCGCCTCCAGGTCGCCGTCTTCAGCAACCACGGTGATGCCACGTTCCTCAAAGAAGCGCAGGGCATAGCCGGGGTAACGCCCCTGCGTGAGCACGTCGGCAGGCATCTGCTCCATCTGGTTGCGCCGGTAGGTTGCCATGACATCGTCAGGGGAGGTAGTGGCAGGATAGGCCAGGTTGGCATACTCCATCACGCCCACCTCAAGCCCAGGGTAGGTCTCATGCGCGTAGGCCGTGGCCAGTGCGCAGGCCACCATCTCGTTATGGAGGGCCTGGTAGCGAGCGCTCATGGGATCGTCTGTCTCGTCGGTGGGAACTCCCAGGTGATTGAAGCCCTCGTGAGCCACCATGTTGAGCTGGTTGACAAGGATCCAGTGGGTCACACGATCATGGTAGCGGTCAAAGAGGACCTGGCACAGGTGGACGAACTTTCCGATGGTGGCGCGGTCGTGCCAGCCGCCGTGCTCCATGGCCAGTGCCAGCGGCATCTCGTAGTGCGAGACGGTCAGGAAGGGCTCGAGGCCGTTAGCCACCATCGTATCGACGAGCCGGTCGTAGAAGGCGAGGCCATCCTCGCTGGGCTCGTCCTCGCTACCCGTAGGAAAGATGCGCGCCCAGTTGACGGAGGTACGGATTGCGTTGAGGCCCAAGCCGTCGCGCCCAAGCAGAGCCAGGTCGCTCTCGTAGGTGTGGTAGAAGTCGATGCCCCAGCGTTTGGGAAAGACCCAGTCGTCCTCGTGAGAGAGCATCTCGCGCACCTGGTCACGCGAGAGGTCGCCTTGCATGCGCAGTTGGATGGGAACGTCCTTGCGCAGGGCAGAGATGTCGGTCACCGTGAGGCCCTTGCCTCCCTCGTCCCATGCTCCCTCCATCTGATGCGCGGCGAAAGCACCGCCCCAAAAGAAACCCTGTGGGAAGGAATGACTTGCAGGCTTAAGCTGCTGCGGCATGAGGTCTCCTCTCTCAGATGGCTGAGCCTATCGTAGGAAATAGAACATCAAAGGAAAAGGGGTTGACACTACTCCGTTGCGCTGCTTCGCCGGAAGGCCTCCTTGATGCCGCATTTGCACAGGTGCCAGAGCGCGTGCGCGCCTTTCTTGGCATCGCGGGCGTGTCTGGCGCCAACATGGACTTCATGACCTGCGCAAAGATCAACCTCATCGCCAACAAGTACATCTGCGAAGAAATCCTGGCAGATCGTATGGATGTGGGCGACGCCATCGCCTTCATCACTTCTGCCGCAGGCTTTGGCTTTGAGCGCGAGGGCAACAAGAAGTGGATCGAACCGGTTTTGGACGCACCAGGTTGGGATGGCGCGGTTGCGACGCTTGAGAAGCTCCCGTTTGCGCAGTTCCCTGGCACGATGGGCTACCCCTACTCCAAGCTTGCCATGAACCTTTACGTGGCAAAGCTGCAGGACAAGCTCGCCTCCAAGGGCATCCGCGTAAATGCGGTGCTTCCCGCCCCCACCAAGACGGGTCTCATTGACGAGTTCACCGCCATGGCCGGTGGCGAAGACAAGATCTTGGTCAACAGCGGCCAGGCGGGACGTCTGGCGACACCCGAAGAGATGGCCGAGCCCACGGTCTTTTTGGTCTCCGACATGGCACGCTTCGTCTCGGGCGAGCTGATGTACGTTGACTTCGGCGCACTCATCGGCGAGCAGGCCGGCCTCACCCCCTCCATCAACAACATCGACCTTGACGCCATCCTCCAGGCAGCGATGGCGCGCATGCAGCAGTAAAGCGCCCACAAGCAACGACCAGCTTCACGCCAAGGGCCCGACCCCGTGGTCCACGTAGGCCACGGGGTCGGGCCCTTTGTCGTCGCGTCTCCGCCTGACAGGCCATTTGCGCCGCCGAATGGCCCCATCCACGAAATCCAACCAAGATTTTTCGATTTTCGATTCAGGTATATCCATGCATCTTTCGCCCTCCTCACATGACCGTGTATAAATCGGTTAAGCACCAACACAACACAACGGGAGGACATCATGCGCATCACCAACCCTCGCATCAATCATCTTTGTGACCCGCTTGGCTTTGCGTTTTTCCATACCGTATTTTCCTGGGCGGTCGAGGAGTCCGCGGGCACCGTTGCCACCACTTCGCGCATCGTGGTTACCAGTGAGGGCGCCACCGTGGCAGACACCGGCTGGGCCCAGCTTGATTCGCTTGCCGCCGGCATCGACATCGCCCTCAAGCCGCGCACCCGCTACGAGTGGACCGTCTCCGTGCGCACCGACGCAGGCGAGGAGGCGACTTCCGACGCCGCCACCTTCGAGACCGGCAAGATGGACGAGCCCTGGACGGCCCAGTGGATCGCCTGCGACGGCGCGGAGTCCCCACGCCACCCCATCTTCTCGCGCTCCATCGAACTGGCTGGCAAGGTTGCCTCTGCACGCCTCTACGCCTGTGGCCTGGGCTTTTATGACGCAAGCATCAACGACGAGCGCGTGGGCAACGAGTACCTTGCCCCCGGCACCAACGCCTATGACCGCTGGCTGCAGGTGCAGACCTACGACGTCACCGACGCCCTGCGCAACGCTGGCAGCACCGCGCTCCTCTCCTTCCTGATGGGCAACGGCTGGTGGAAGGGCCGCTTTGGCTTCATCCCCGAGGACCGCGGCTTCTACGGAAACGACTGGCGCCTCATCGCCGAGCTGCACGTGACCTACGCAGACGGCACCACGCAGGTCTTCAGCACCGGCGAGGGTTGGACCATTACCCGCTCCACCATCACGGCCTCCAACATCTACGACGGAGAGCGCAGGGATGACACGCTTCCCGCAACCGAGCCGGTCGCGGCGCAACTGCTGAGCCCAGACGAGGCTGCAGCTTCCACGGCAAAGCTCGCCGACCGCCTCTCGCTGCCTGTGACCGCGCACGAGACCTTCTCCCCCACAGTGGTGCCCGTGCCCTCGGGCGACCTTGTCCTGGACATGGGCCAGGAGTTTGCAGGCACCTTCCGACTGCGCGTGCACGAGCCTGCCGGCACCACCATCCGCGTGCAGCTGGGCGAACTGCTGCAGGGCGGCGAGTTCTACAACGACAACCTGCGCAGCGCCAAGCAGGAGCTTGTGTACGTAAGCGACGGGGCCGAGCACGTGCTTGAGCCACGTTTCACCTACTACGGCTACCGCTTCGCCAAGATCGAGGGCCTGTCCAACTTCAAGCCCGAGGACTTCACCGGCGTGGTGCTGCACTCCGACTTCGAGGAGACCGGAACCCTCGTCACCGGCCACAAGCTCGTGAACCGCCTGGTGGAGAACGCTCGCTGGGGCATGAAGAGCAACTTCATGGACACCCCCACCGACTGCCCGCAGCGCGACGAGCGCATGGGCTGGACCGGCGACGCGCAGGTCTTTGCCACCACCGCGCTCTACCTGGCCGACCAGGAGCAGTTCTACCGCAAGTTTGCCTACGACATGGCCCAGGAGGCCGCCAAGCACGACGGCGGCGCCCCGCTGGTTGCCCCCTCCTTCATGCTGGACGGCCCCGCGTGCGCCATCTGGGGCGACGCAACCTGCTTCATCCCATGGCAGAGCTACCTCTTTAGCGGCGACGTCTCGATCCTGGCCGAGCACTACGACGCCATGGCCGCCTGGGTGGACTACGTCGAGCGCACGGACGAGGGCGACAAGCACCTGTGGGGAGGCCTGCACCAGCTGGGCGACTGGCTGGCCCTCGACGCGCCCAAGAACGACCGCACCGGCGCCACCGACCCCGACTTCATCGCCTACCTGTACTGGTGGCGCAGTACCTGCGAGGTGGCCGATGCCGCTCGCGTGCTGGGCAAGGAAGCCGACGCCGCCCACTACGACGAGCTCGCCCAGTACCTGCGTGACTACATCAACGCCGAGTACTTCTCCCCTAACGGCCGCTGCGCGGTGACCACGCAGACCGCCTACGCCCTCTGCATCACCTTTGGCTTCGGCGCTCCTGAGTTCAACGCCTTCGCGCTCGACCGCGCCCTCTCCCGCAACGAGAACAAGCTGGTCACCGGCTTTGTGGGCACCAACTTCCTGCCGCGCGCCCTGTGCGAGTCTGGCATGGCGTCCAAGGCCTACGACCTGCTCACCTACGAGGGCTATCCCGGTTGGCTGCGCGAGGTAAAGCTCGGCGCCACCACCATCTGGGAGCGCTGGAACTCGCTGGACGACGACGGCGTCATCACGGGCATCGGCATGAACTCTATGAACCACTACTCCTACGGCTCCATCGTCGAGTGGCTGTTTGGCTACGCCGCAGGCCTGCGCCCCGTGGCCTCCGCGCCCGGGTTCCGCCGCGCCATCGTGGCCCCCATCCCAAGCTGGCACCTGGGGCACCTGGAGTGCACGCATGGCTGCGCGGCCGGCGCATGGCGTGTGGCGTGGCGCTGCCTGGACGAGGCGCACCTGCGCGTTGAGGTGGACGTGCCCTTTGGCTGCACCGCTGACGTCACCCTCCCGCTTGCTCCCGCTTCTGCCTACGAACAGCTGGGCGGCAACGAACTGCAGGCAGGCACCCATGTGGTGGAGTACGAGACCACATCTCCGCTGCGCCGCGTGCCCACCGTCGACTGGCCCATCGGCGACCTTCTGGCCACGCCCGACACCGACGCCGTGGTGCGCGCCCACTGCAAGCCCGACTGGATCGCCCCCGACGAGCTGGGCATGCCCATGCGTGACCTCGCCTACAAGCTGGCACGCGGGTCTCGCCCGATGAGCGCCGAGGCGCTGGAGGCCTGCGACCAGGCACTCCGCGCACTAGCCGAGCCCGGCCCCGTGGCCTAGCCAGCCGCAACACCCCAGCACCACAGACACCAAACGTCATTCACCAACAAATCCGGACGCGTCCGGAAGGAAGAGAAGGGATCTAACCATGGCACGAGATTGGAACAAGCTCGCGACGGACGTCATCGAGCTCGTGGGCGGCGAGGAGAACATCACCTCCGTCACCCACTGCGTCACCCGCCTGCGCTTCAGGCTCAAGGACGAGTCCAAGGCTGACGACCAGCGCATCGGCCAGCTTGAGGGCGTCATTCAGGTAATGCACGCCAGCGGCCAATACCAGGTGGTCATCGGCAACAAGGTGGGCGACGCCTACGACGCCGTTGTGGCGCAGCTCCCCGGCCTTGCGGGCGGCGAGGTTGCCGCTGACGACGAGGAGGGCAAGGGCGGCTTCAGCCTGAACGCGCTCTTCGACATCGTGTCCGGCATCTTCGTTCCGTTCATTGGCATCTTCACCGCAGCCGGTCTTACCCGCGCCCTGGTGACCATGTGCGTGACGCTGGGCCTCTTTGCCCAGGAGAGCTCCACCTACGTCATCCTTAACGCCATCGGCGACGGCGTCTTCCAGTTCCTGCCCATCTTCATCGCCCGCAACGCTGCCAAGAAGTTCAAGTGCAACGAGTGGATCGCCATGGCCGTGGCAGCCTTCCTTGTGGTGCCTTCCATGGTGGGCCTCAAGGACGCGTTTGCCGAGGTCGGCGGCCCCACCCTCTTCGGCCTGCCGGTCATCCTGCCTGACTCCGGCTACCTGCAGTCGGTCTTCCCCATCATCTTTGCCGTCTACCTGCAGTCTTGGATCGAGAAGCCCGTCTCTAAGATGCCGCAGCTTGCCCGTGACCTCGTGGGCAACATGATCGTGCTCGTCTGCACGTCCCTCATCACCCTGCTGGTGGTTGGCCCGGTGGTCAACACCGTCTCTGGCTGGATTGCCGCTGGCCTCATGGCCATCCTGAACGTCGCCCCCGTCATCGCCGGCTTCCTCATCGCCGCCCTCTGGCCCGTCCTTATCATCTTTGGCATGCACTGGGGCATGATTCCCATCATGATCTCCAACCTCATGACCCTCGGCTATGACGTCATCGGCCCCATCACCAACTCCACCAACTACGTGGTTGGCGCCGTGGTCCTGGCCATCCTGCTCAAGTCCAAGAAGCAGGGCGTGAAGGCCACCGCAACCGAGTGCCTCGCCTCCGCTTGGCTGGGCGCCATCACCGAGCCCGCCATCTACGGCCTGCTCCTCAAGTTCAAGCGTCCGTTCATCGCCATGGCCCTCTCTTGCGGCATCTGCGGCGCCATCACCGCGGCCGTGGGCGTGCACCAAGTGGGCATCCTTACCACCTCTGTGCTGACCCTGCCCATCCTTGCCGCCAACCTGGGCATGCCGCACATGATCGCCATCGCCCTGGCCAGCATCGCCGGCTTTGTGAGCACCTACCTCTTCGCCTTTGACGACAGCATGGTCGTCGACGAGTAGCCCTTCCTTTCCCGTCGGGGCGTCCACCACGGACGCCCCGACACCCTTCGCTTTCCCTCGCGTATCAAAAAGGAGCGCATCATGAGCAAGAAGTTCCTCTGCATGGACGTTGGCGGCACCAACACGCGCGTCGGCATCGTCAACGACGAGTTCGCCGTGCTTGGCTCCGCCATCGAGCCCACCAAGCAGCTCGCTGCCAAGGGTATTGGCGTGGGTCTGGCGGACCTGGTCCTCAAGTGGGCCGCACTCGCCGAGGCCGAGGGTGACAAGCTCTCTCGCGTGGTCATCGGTGTACCCGCCACCGTGGACGCCGCCTGCCGACGCGTGCTGCAGGCTCCCAACGTGGAGGGCCTTTCCGGCCTTGCCCTCGCCGACCAGATCGAGGAGATGACGGGCATCCCCACCACGGTGGAAAAGGACGTCAACCTGCTCATTCTTTCTGACATCCACAGCCTGGGCATTGACCCCAAGGCGTCCGTCACGGGAATGTACTTTGGCACGGGCATTGGCAACGCGCTCTATCTAGGCGGCAAGGTCTGGCACGGCGCCCACGGCTCAGCTGGCGAGCTGGGCCATGTGCCGCAGCTGGGCCACACCGAGACCTGCGGCTGCGGCAATCCCGGCTGCCTTGAGTGCTTTGGTGGCGGACATCACCTCGCAGCCATCTGCAAGGAGCGCTTCCCCGAAGTGCCCATCGGCGAAGCCTTTGCGCGCCTGTCAAACGAACCCGAGGTCATCGAGGTGCTCGAGGCCATGGCTATCGCCGTCGCCACAGAGGCCAACATCCTCGACCCCGACGAGGTGATCATCGGCGGGGGCCTGCCGCTGATGCAGGGCTTCGACCGAGACGCCTTCGCCGAGCGCGTGCGCACCCACCTGCGCAAGCCCTATCCGGCCGAGACGCTGACGCTGCGCTGGTCGCAGCAGGGGCAGCTGAGCGGCCTTGTGGGCGGCGCCATCCGGGCGACGATGTAGCTGGTTTACGCCAAGCCGTAGCGCAGCTTTCGGTACGCGCTTGGCGTGATGTCGCACATCTTGGAAAAGCGGTACGAGAAGTTGCTCTCGGTGGTGAAGCCAACCTGGCGGGCAACCGACCCGATCGGCTCGTCAGTCTCTATCAACAGCTGCTTCGCCCGGCTGATGCGCTGGCGCAGCAGGTAGTCGTGTGGCGAGGTGCCGAGCGACTCCCTGAAGAGCTTCGTGAGGTAGCTGGCGCTCACGCTGGCAGCACGGGCAAGGTCTTCCACGGCTATCGGCTCGGACAGGTGGTCGGAGACAAAGGCGCAGGCCAGGCGTACAGGGTCGTCCGCGGCATCACCGATGCGCGCAGTTGCCATGACGAGCTCCGAGAGCATGGTGTGCACGGAGATGCCCATCCGCTCCTCGTTCTCCACGCTCTCCGTCTTGATCCTGTCAAAGAGTAGCTCGAAGTGCGGTCGCATGCGTGTCTCCGAGAGCGTGATGGGAGTGAGCTTGGGAAGGCCCAGCCTGCGTGCCATCGCATCGACGCCAGCACCTTCGATGTGCGCCCACAGGTGGTACCAATGGCCACGGGTAGGCGAGGTTCCGTACGTCTGGGGCAGGCGGCAGTCCATGAGCAAGGCCTGTCCGTGATCGAGGGTCACCGTGCGGCCCGCCTGGGTGAAGTACCCAGCCCCTCCAAAGGTGTACACAAGCAGGTAGCTGTCCTTGCTGGCACGCCCCGTCACAAAGTGCCGCCTGCCATAGAGCGTTCCGGCCTCGGTGCACACGAAGGGCATCTCAAGCTGCGCCGCGCCAGGCGTTGTGGCCAGCCAGAAGCTCTTGGGGTCGATGTCGCCCGTTATGCTGTATTGCTGTTCGTTGCTTCTAGCCATCTCGTCACCCGACCGTCAGAATTGGTATCTTGCAATAGTTGTATCACGAAGGAGGCACGGCATATGGCACTCATCCAAATGAACTACCTGTCAAACGCGCTTCTGCGCACCGTTCCCGTCAACGTCATCCTGCCGGTTGACAAGGTCTCGTCCAAGACGCGTGACTACGAGGGCCACGCCAAGCCGTTCAAGACGCTGTATCTGTTGCACGGCATGTTTGGCAACTACACCGACTGGTGTGCCAATACCCGTGTCCAGCGCTGGGCCGAGGAGAAGAACCTCGCCGTGGTCATGCCTTCCGGCGACAACATGTACTACGTGAACAGCCTCATCCCCTTCAATGACTACGGCGCGTTCATTGGCGAGGAGCTGCCGCGCATCATGCGCGCCGCCTTCCCGCTGTCCGACCGTCGCGAGGACACCTTCATCGCCGGCCTGTCCATGGGCGGCTTTGGCGCCATTCGCAACGGCTTCAAGTACGCCGACACGTTTAGCCACATCGCCGCACTCTCGAGCGCCATCACCGTGCTGGACCCCACCTTCCATCCCATCGCCGGCGACAAGGCCGTGTTTGGTGACCTTGCGGCGGCCGCGCAGACCGACAAGAGCCATCAGGTGTGCTATGAGCAGCTGAAGGCTCGCGTCGCGGCAGGCGAGGCCACCATGCCGCGCATGTATTTGGCCTGCGGCACGGACGACGAGTTCATCACCAGCTCGCGCGCGTTCCGCGACCAGCTTGCCGCCGACGGCGTCGACCTCACCTACGACGAGGAGCCGGGTGGCCACGAGTGGGACTTCTGGGATCGCCAGATCAAGAAGGTCATCGACTGGTTGCCTCTCGACGAGGCCGAGCAAGGCTTCAGCAGCGGAGCCATCGACTAACCACGCCCACGTCGCGGATGGGAATGTGTCACCGAACCACGGCGGCCATCCAGTTGCCGAGCACTGCAACACTCAGTCCGATTCTCTTGTTAAGATGACCTCACTTTTGCAAAGCTTTGCGAAGTGAGGTCATCATGGCAATAGATCGCAGGCGTATCGACGCTCTTGTCAAAGACTTGCGACATGTGGCAACCGACACGCAGGACATCGAGGTAAAGGAGTCTGTCCAGAAGCTCCCCGCCTCCATGGCCGAGACCGTGTCCGCCTTCTGCAACGGGCCGGGAGGCACCATCATCCTCGGCCTGTCCGAGAAGAACGGCTTCACCGTCGCACCGGGCTTTCGAGCCAAGCCCACGGCGGACTCCCTTGCCACCATCTGCTCCGACAAGCTCACCCCACCAATCCGCCCCGAGATCAACGTCGTCGACTTTGAGGGCACACAGCTCGTGGTGGCCCACGTACATGAGCTGCCTCCATGCGAAAAGCCCTGCTACATCACCGAACGAGGCGTCTATCAAGGCTCATATGTGCGCGTGTCAGACGGCGATCGCAAGCTCACCACATACGAGATAGACCGTCTGCTCGAGGAGCGCACGCAACCAACCTATGACCTCGACATCGTTGATGGCGCTTCTTTCAATGACCTTGACCGGGATCTTGTCAACGCAGTTCTCGAGCGCCAACGCTCACTGCACCCAAAGATCTTCGCAGACCGAGATGATGCCGAGACGCTTACGATGCTTCATGTGCTCTCGCGCGCAGCTGATGGAGTGTTGAGGCCCACCCTGGCTGGTCTGCTCGCTCTCGGTGTCTACCCGCAGCAGTTCTTCCCGCGACTCACGGTCACCTTTGTTGCCAACCCCTCACGTGACGAGGAATCGGGGCTCATCACCTACGCAGATGCCCAGACGATGGCTGGCCCCATTCCAGCGATTCTGACCGACACGATCGCGGCAATCCAGCGCAACGAGAACGGCTCGGAAGTTGCACGACTACCCCTCGCAGCTGCGCGCGAGGCGGTGGCCAATGCGCTCGTGCACCGGGACTACTCTCCCCTTGCTCGCGGAACGGCCGTACAGGTGAGCCTTGCTCCGAACAAGTTTGAGGTCACGAGCCCAGGAGGCCTTTACGGAACCGTCACCTCCGACAGCCTCGCCACGCCTGGATACGCCTCTGCCCGCAACCAGTACCTGCTCTCGCTCCTGGAGGCCGTGCCCTTCTCGGATGGCTACCTGGTCAAAAACCGAAAGGCTGGCTACAGGCTCATCTGCAGCGAACTCGCACGGGAGGGCCTTCCCGCGCCTCGCGCAGGAGATCACATCTCTTCGTTCTCCCTTGCGATAGAGCTTCCGACGAAGGCGGCCGACTCCCTCGTCACACAGGATGAAGTGGTCCTCTTCCTCAAGGAGCATGGCGAGTCGACGGCTCAGGAGGTGGCCGATGGAACGGGCTTGTCACGTCGCACGGCGACCTACCGGCTCTCGCGCCTCGTAGAGCAGGGCGTGGCCATCCGCATCGGCAAGCCCCGCAGCCCCAAGCAGCGCTATCGCCTATCGTAGCGAGCGCGCTCGCTCAGAGGTCTAGACGTTCAGCTCCATGACGAACGACTCCTCGCGGTCGCACGGCGCCCATGCGGGCAGCCCTTCGCCGTTCGGGTCGCCCGCCCGCATGAAGTTGGTCCAGTAGTCCAGGATGCGCGCCTCGAGCTCCCGGTCTCCCTCAGTCCACGGGCGCCAGCAGCGGTCGAGCGTTCCCATGGTGTACCAAAGCTCGCTGGAGTGCCAGGCGCCTAGGTCGTCGCCAGGCAGGTCGCGCGTGAAGTAGTACATATACGCCGGCCTGCGGCCCAGGTCCTCCAGCTTGTGCGAGAAGGCGATGCAGCCCTGGTAGAGGGGGTCATCCGCAGGCTTGTCCATCTCGGGCGTGGTGAGGATGTCGTCCTTGGTGCAACCGATCAGGTAGGGGATATCGGCGATGAAGCCCTCGTCCATCAGCTCGTAGTAGCCGCCCGTGAGCACCTTGCCGTCCATCGTCGGCGTGAGGAAGAGCCCATGCGCCTCGGGCATGGCCTTCTGGAAGAGCTGCGGGATGAGCGTCAGCACGCGGTTGGCAGAGAGCGCGCGCATCTCCTCAAGGCTCTTCACGGCCGCGACCTCGGCAAAGTACGCGCCGTAATGCTCCTGTTCGGCCAGTGGCATGTCGCGGTGCAGGCCCGTTCCGTAGCTGCCGCCACTCTGCAGGATGGCCTTGGCGATGTAGGGTTTGGCCATCGGTGAGGAGCAGAGCGTCTGCACGCTCATGGCACCGGCGCTCTGGCCAAACAGCGTGATGTTTGCCGGGTTCCCGCCAAAGGCCGCGATGTTCTCGTGCACCCAGCGCAGAGCCGCGATCTGGTCGAGCGTGCCATAGTTGCCAGAGGTGCCGGCCTCGGCCGTCAGCCACGGATGCGCCAGATAGCCAAACACGTTACAGCGATACTCCACGCTCACCATGACAATGCCGCGCGCGCAGTATGCCGCGCCGTCAAACTCCTTCTCGAAGGCGTAGCCGCCCATGAACGCGCCGCCATGAATCCAGAGCGCCACCGGAGCGTCATGCGCACCCTTGGGAGCCCAAATGTGCAGGTAGAGGCAATCCTCGGTCGCAGGCGGAAGGTAGCTGGGGTCGTCGTAGAAGTCCTTGTCCCAGGGAGGACCGGCGGGATCATCCTGCATGCAGCGACCACGGAACTCGGTGGCCTCAAGCACGCCCTCCCATGGCTTAAGCGGCTGCGGAGCACGCCAGCGAAGCTCCCCTACCGGCGGCTGCGCGTAGGGCACGCCCTTGTATGCTACGTAGTCGCCGCAATCTACACCCGCTAGCTGGCCATACTTTGTCTGAACTGTCTCGCTCATCGCAACGCCCCTTCTCTTGACGCCCCGCTCACTTATGATGTCATATCCTCGCTGCACCGCGGTTTACGGGTAGCCCTTCGCCGCACGGCGTCGTGGTTAGAGCTTACGGTAGATCGCCAGGGCTCCTTGGCCGCTCAGGCGTACGCTTGACGCGCCGAAATCGGCCGGCGTGGACACGCTCGAACCCGCTGCGACCAGTTCGTAGCCCTCACGCGCACATTCCCACGACCAGCCGCTGTCAAGCACCCACGTGCCCTCCGCATCCTCGACGTGCGCCTGCGAGAAGATCCAGTCACCGTAGGCGACATCTTCGGTAACCAGATGGGCAGTCGCGATGTCGGCTGTGGCAAGCGTGCAACGCTCGCCCGCCTCGGTCACGGCCTCAAGCGTTCCCTCCTCGTAGGGCACCTCAAAGAGCGCGTAGCGCTCGGCCGTCTCCGCGCACCCCACCGTCTTGCCATTCAGCCGCAGCTCAACCGACCCGTTCGGCGCATACACCTCAACCGTCATCGGGGTTCCCGGCTCAACGCCCCACGTCCAGCTCGCCACCGCGTCGGTAAACTTCCACGGGCCAAACATGCGCGGCGTGCCATGCGCCTCAGGCGGACGAACCGCGATGTACGGGCTGGTACGAAGCCCAAACACAATCTCGCGCCAGTACGAGACGGGCCTTCGGAAGCCAAAGGTATCCACGTCGCCCGACGTGTTCTGCCACGCGGGATACGGCTCACCGCCCAACTCGCCAATGTAGTCCCAGCCAGTCCACGTGAACTCGCCAATGACTGCCGGCAGCTTCTCGATGAGATCCCAGTTCTCGGCGACCTGGCGCGGATACGTCTCTGTGCCCAGCATCACGCGCTGGGAGTACCGCGCCGCGTCGCTCTCGTAGCGCGCAGTCATGTAGTTATATCCCTGCACGTCAACGCTGCTGTCCAGACGCTCCAGCACGCGCGAGACCACCGCGTGGCGCGTGATGTCGGCCATGCGCGTGGCCATAAGCCCCATGAACTGGTTCACGTCACCGGTCACGAAGTCCTCTCGCGGACGCCCGGTGAGGTCAGCCGCAATGTCAGCCACCTCCTCGCCCGCCGCGAAGGCTCCGTTCACACCGTTCGTCACAAAGCGTGTGTCGTCCAGCTCATGGATGAGCTCGCAGAGCTCGTGAGCCACCTCAAAGCCACGCTCGGTGTTGATGTCAGAGATCTCGTTGCCCGTGGAGTAACCCACCACACAGGGGTGGCAGCGGTCCTCGCGCACGAGGGACGTGGTCACCTGCCGCCAGCTATGCGGGAAGTACTGGGCAAAGTCGCCGAAGCCCTTCAGCTTGGTCCACATGTCGCAGACCTCGTCGAGCACGTACATGCCCAGCTTGTCGCAGGCGTCGAGCAGCTCCTGCGAGGCGTGGTTGTGCGCGCTGCGTATGGCGTTGAAGCCCGCCTCCTTCAGTCGCGCCACGCGCCAGAGCTCGAACTCCTTGTGCGCGACGCCGCCGAGGATGCCCTCGTCGTGATGGATGCAGGCGCCCCGCAGCAGAACGGGCTTGTCGTTGACGAGGAGCCCTCTCTCAGGATCCCACGACTCGGTGCGCAGGCCGCAGCGCATGTGCGCCACGTCATCGCCCACCGTGAGCTCGATCCAGTACCACTGTGGGTCTTCCTCGCTCCACGGGCGAATGCCGCGCAGGTAGAGGTGCCGATCGAGCTCGTAACGCTCCCCCATCCGCACAGGGAAGGCCTCGTCAAGCACGTCAGCTTCTTCGGCGTCAAAGATGCGCAGCCGCACGTTCACGTTCCGGGCCACGCCGGTGTAGTTAAGCAGCGTGGCACGCAGACGTACGCGAGCGCCACCGTCGGGCGTAAGCTCCTGCGTGGTCAGCCAGATGCTGTCGGGCTCCGTGTGGACCTGCGGGCCGTACATCAGCCAAACCGGCCGCACGATCCCGCAACCCGCATACCAGCGGGAGCTCAGAAGGTCGGTCTTGCAGACCACCAGAAGCGTGTTGGGGGCATCCCAGCGCACGTAGCTGGTGATGTCGCAGGTCAGGCTCGCATAGCCAAAGTCGCCCATACCAACCTGCGATCCATTCACATACACGAACGACTTTGAGAAGATGGCCTCGAACTTCAGCAGCAGACGCTTGTCCCGCAGGGACTCGTCTAGCACGAGCTCGCGCTGGTAGTAGTACACCTGGCCATCAAAGTGGCTTGTGCGCCCGGCGTTCACGCTGTCAGGCCGTTGGCCCTCGTGCAGCAACGCGTCATAGGGCACACTTGTGGGCACCGCATCGTCAGGTATCGCAGTGACGAGCGAGAATGCGTCGTCGCGCGCATATACATACCAACCGTCGTTCAAGGATATTCTTTGCATAAGAGCCCTCCGCGCGTTATCCCGAGCAGCTTGCTAGGCATGTTCGATTCTAGCGCGAGTCCCCTGAGGCTCTAGAGCTCCAGCACCTTCCATCCGCAGGCGTTGACGAGCTTGGTGCCGCTGGGATGGGCACGCTCACGCTCGATCATGCCGTAGTCAAGATGCACGTGCCCATGCAGCATCAGCCTAGGATGAACCCAGCTGAGCAGGCCATTGAAGGCGTCAAACCCCTGGTGCGGCCCGTCGGGCAGGTCACCGTAGCCCCTGGCGGGGGCATGTGTGACCAGCACGTCGATGCCGCCCGTAAGCGCGGCGCGCAGGCCCAGCTTGGCGGCCTTGCGACTCATCTCGCCCTGGCTGTAGCCCACGATGCCCTCGCGGTAGTCAAGAGAACCCTCGAGGCCGGCAAACCGAAGCCCCCCTATCTTCTCGATCACACCATCCAGGTTGATGCCGCCCATGGCAAAGCTGTCCTCGTAGCCCACATCGTGGTTGCCCCGCACATACGCAAGCGGGGCGTTGGCCATGGTGGCGACAAAGTCCAGATACGCGGGCCCGAGGTCGCCGCAGGACACCACGAGGTCAAAGCGGCCCAGCGTCTTGCCAGAGAGCTGGGAGACGAGCACATCGTCCTCTATGTCCGAAACGGCAAGGATGCGCATCTCTCTCCTTTGCCCTAATCTTCCGCCGCGTCAGTCTCTGCCGAGATGACGCCAGACATTGCCACGTCGTCTGCCGCCCTCGGGGAAAGCTCCCAGCTCTTGGGCAGACGGCCCACCACGTTCTCGTTGAGCCAGCTCATCGAGGCAATCTCTTCGTTAGTCAGCCGCGGAGACCCCTCATCGTGAACCACCACGCCTTTTTGGGCAACAAGCAGCCCTTCAAAGGGGTGCAGACGGCCCTCAAGGAGCGCTTGACGCAGGGTCTGAACGAGCCTTCGAGGTCCCGTTGCCAGCCCCTCCTCGATCTCTAGGCCCACGACGTCCGCCGACATGCCCCACCAGTAGTTAAGCGCCTGGTCGCGATGCTCCTTGCCCTCCCTACGCCAACGGTCGTCCTGGATGGATCGCACCATGAGCTCATAGTATCTGCCCCAATCCCATACGGGCGTGGCGACGCGCTCGTTCAGACCATCATGGTGCAGGCACGAAAGCCCATATGGCTCGTTGGGATCGAGCGGATTGGGGTAGTCTCGACCAGAAAGAACGTGCACGTCATCCTCCGCAAGCCCTTCCCTCCAGTCAAACCCCTCCGCAGAGATCCACCGCAGATACACCGTGGCGTAGGGATCCACCATGGCAGCTCCGATGGCAAAGGCGTTGACTTCCGCAACGCTCCCAAAGATTGGGGAGTTTGCCAGGTATCCCACACGGTGGTTTTCCGCCATACCCGCCGCCAGCGCACCCATAAGGAACTTAGCCTCGTACATGCGCGCGTTAAAGGTCCTAACGGCATTAGAGGAGAGGTTCAAGGAACAGTTGATGAACGTCTTCTTGGGATACTCGACCGCCGCCCTGCGCGTCTGCTCCATCTGGCGCGGAGAGGCCGTCACCACGACGTCGGCGCCCTCGGCTATGGCCGTCGATACTGCCTGGTCAAAGTCGTCGTCAGAAGCGCAGTCAAAGGCTGCCGTGGTCTCAACCCTGCCACCCAGCCGCTCTTGCAGGTCAAGCCGCCCCTTTTCGTGCAGGGCCGTCCAGCCCGAGACAGACGGGTCGCGGTCGTACACAAACGCCAAGCTCAGAGGCTTTGTTGACCGCAAACCGTGTGTGATCCCCTTAATGGCGGGTATGACCTTGCCCTTTGAGGGCTCCTTGGGGCTCTCGATGTAGGCAATGGATTCCTCTTGCGCAGCCACCACAAACTCGCCCCACAGGCGGGCCACACGCTCATCCATCTGCTTGTTGGTCACGCCAAGCGGATCAGACGTCGCGTAGGCTTGCACGTACAACAGGAAGGCGTCTGCCAACGTCTGCGAGAGCATCTGCCCACCGCGCGACCTATACGATCGGGCAAACTGGTAGAGCGTCGCCGTCAGCCTGCGCACCATGTCCTCGGGCCAAGGCGTGTCAAGCGTCTGCCCCAGAAGCTCAGCAAGCTTCTCGCATGACCCTTCCTTCGAAAAGCGCAGGCCATACACAGGCGCCACGCGGTACAGGCGCACGAACTCGTGATAGCAACGCACGGCGATGTCGTCGGAGGGTGCGGGCATGACACGCGTGATGCTCGCCAGGACGGTCGGCGCGCCGACCGCGCGGAGCACCGACACGCGCTTGTTGCCCTCCTGCACGTAGAAGCGCTGGAGGTACTCGTACACCACCACAGGATCGCGAATGCCCTCGGAAGTCTGGGCATCGTAGAGCCTGCTCCACTTGGCGGCAAACTCGGTGTCTTCGTCCGCTATGGGCAGAAAGCCGCACGAGAAGAGGTTGGAGCGCCCACGTGTCTTGGTGCCGACCACAAGCTCTATAGGTATCTCGCGAACGCCCACAGGCACCTCGCCAGAGCCCCTGCTCGATCCCAAGATGTCATCAAGGGCGGGGAGGTAGGGATAGCGTCCTGACGAAAGGGCGGCGCTCACCTCGCGCTTGCCGCGTTTGCACGCCTTGCGATAGTCCTCGATCATGACAACCCTCCAAAAACCACGTCGCCCCACGAGCGTTGCGTCTGGTCTCTCTTTATGCCCCTAGCATCCATCAAGGCAACGCCTCAGCGCATGCATATGAATTCGATTTCATGACTCTCACACGAGTCCCTCGACCAAAGCAGAAAGGGGGACCGACACTCAGGTCGGTCCCCCTTTGGGAAAGGAAGGGGCTTATGGTATCTGCGGTCGAGCCTTACGCGACGTTCTGCTCGTTCGCGGCTTCCTCCTCGAGGCAGTGCTTCTCGTAGGCCTTCCAGAAGGGCAGGTAGATGACCAGGCCGATGACGAAGGCAATCACGGGGAGGAGCACCGTCTTGATCGTCGCGGTGGTCTTTGTCCTCGGCATGCTCATCTACCTGCCCTTCTGGCGCCTGTACGTCAAGCACTACCAGGAGGAGATGGGCGAGGAGACCGAAGCTTAAGCAAGGCCCTTCCTTCCCCTGGCCGCCGCCTCACCCTTCAGGCGGCGGCCTTTTCCCAGAATGCGAGCCGGCACGTGGTGACGCCACACGGCAAAGTGAAAGGACAACGGTAACCATGGCTTTCCCGAAAAACTTCCTGTGGGGCGGCTCCATCAGTGCCGAGCAGGTGGAAGGCGGTTGGAACGAGGGTGGCAAGAGCCCCGTCCAGATTGACTACGCCGGCCCCGCCACCTCCACCGAGCCCGTCTGGTCCACTTCATGAACGCGGACGGCACCCGCGGCACCATGCGCCAGTTTGAGCACCTGCCCGAAGGCGCCCACTACGAGCTCTTTGACGACGTGGACTACACCAACCACGAGGCCAGCGACTTCTATCACCACTGGGAGGAGGACATCCGCCTCTTTGGCGAGATGGGCTTCACCACCTTCAACACCACCGTGAGCTGGGCGCGCGTCTATCCGCACGGTGTACAGGGCGGCGTGAACCAGGAGGGCGTGGAGTTCTACCGCAACGTCTTCAAGCTGGCCCGCGAGCTAGGCATGGACCCGGTCATCACGCTGTACAAGTACGACGAGCCGGTCTGGCTTGAGGAGCACTACGGCGGCTGGACCAACCGCGCCATGATTGACGAGTTCGTCACCTTTGCCAAGACCTGCTTCACCGAGTACCAGGGCCTCGTTGACAAGTGGCTTACCTTCAACGAGATCAACGTCATCATCCAGCTGCCCGAAAGCTACCGCCTGACCGAGCTGCACAACCAGATGGTGGCCTCCGCGCGCGCCGTGCAAGCCGCGCACCAGATTGACCCCAACATCAAGGTTGGTTGCATAATCGCGGGCCAGTGCTGCTATCCCTTCACGTGCGACCCCGAGGACGTGCTGGCATGCTACCAGGCCATGCAGGACGAGTTCTTCTACTGCGCAGACACCATGGTGCGCGGCGCGTACCCCCGCACGGCCCCGCGCCTGTGGAAGCGTCGCGGCTGGGACTACGAGGTCTCGGACGAAGACAAAGCGGATCTCTTGGCAGGCAAGGCCGACTTCATGGCCTTCAGCTACTACAGCTCGTCCACGGTGACCACCCACACCGAGAACCATGAGGTGGTGGGCGGCAACCTCTCCAGCGGCCCCAAGAACCCGTACGTGGGCATCAGCGACTGGGGCTGGCAGATGGACCCGACGGGGTACCGCTACTTCCTCAACGTCATGTACGACCGCTACCAGGTGCCTCTCTTTGACGTGGAGAACGGCCTGGGCGCGTATGACGAGGTCGTGGTCGAGGACGGGCAGGAGCGCGTGCACGACCCATACCGCGTGGACTACCTGCGCGACCACATCAGGAACCTGCGCGCAACCGTCGAGGAGGACGGTGTGGACATCTTTGGCTACACCACTTGGGGGCCGATTGACCTCGTGTCGTTCAACACCGGCCAGATGAAGAAGCGCTACGGCTTCATCTACGTTGACCACAACGACGACGGCACCGGTGACCTGCACCGCATTCGCAAGGACAGCTTCTGGTGGTACCAGCGCGTCATTGCCAGCAACGGCGAGGATCTCGGCTAACACTCACACACGTGCGTCCCGGGTGTGCGCTGGGGGCTACCCCCGGGACGCACTGTCAGCGTTACTGCTGGCCAAACCTCTCGGGATGCATCTCGTCAAGGCGCGCGTCGATGTCAGCCATCTCCTCAGCCGTGAGGATGATGTCCGCGGCAGCGAGGTTCTCGCGCATGCGGGCGGGGTTGGTGGTACCGGGAATGGGCACGAGGTAGGGGCGCTTGTTGAGGATCCACGCAAGGCAAAGCTGCGTCCACGTGCAGTCGTGCTTCTGCGAGTACTCCTCCAGCAGGGCGTAGAGCGGTGCCGCTTCTGCAACGCCCTTCTCCGAGTACTGCGGGATGAAGCGGCGGAAGTCGTCGCCCTCGCGCATAAGGTGCTTGATGTCTGCCGGCGCGGTGAGGAAGCCCTTCATGAGCGGTGTGTAGGTGGTTGCGGCAATGCCCAGCTCCTCAAGCACGGGGAAGAGCTTCTCGGTGTCTCGGTTGGCCATGTTGAGCTTGTTCTGAATGACCGCAACGGGCGTGACGGCGTGCGCGCGACGCAGGTAGTCGGGGTCGGTCACCTCAGAGATGCCCCAGGCGAGGACTTTGCCCTCCTTGATGAGCTCGCCCACGACGCCGGCCAGCTCCTCGGGGCTCACGCGCTCGTCGCGACGCGCCTGGTAGAGGATGTCCAGGTGGTCAGTGCGGAGCTGGCGCAGGCTCGTTTCCACGGTCTCGCGAATCACGGCCTCGGAGGAGTCGTAGACGAAGGCGTGACCCGCGCCGATCTTGACGCCAAACTTGGTTGCGATAATCACCTGATCGCGCACTGGCTGGAGCGCCTCGCCCACCACAAGCTCGTTGTTGGCGTCATTGCCGGCACGAGTAACGCCCGTGTACATGCCCGACGTGTCGAAGTAGGTGTAGCCCGCCTCGAAAGCCTCACGCACGACGCGCACGGCGTCGGCATGCTCCATGGCGTAACCATGCGCATGCGAAAGCCCCATGCACCCATAGCCCACCGCACTGACCTCGAAGTTGCTGCTTCCCAAGACCCTTGTTGCCATGACCTCTCCTCTCGCGTGGTTTTCTCTGAAACCATTCAACCACCTCGCGTTGAGGCATGTCTAATGCCTATCGGCAATCAGTCGCGATGTTCACCATGCATCGTTTGTTCGTGGGACACTGGCCCGGAGGACGTGGAGGAGTGCGAGAAGCACAAGTACTTCATGGGCTGGGGCTTCACCGACATCCAGGTGCGCGGATACTACCCCAAGTACTTCCTCAACCGCTTTGAGGGCGTGGACTTTGACGCCATCATCGCCGACGGCGACCTGGCCTTTATGAAGGAGCACATCAAGCCCGACTTCATCAGCCTGACCTACTACTTCACCACCGTCATCGCCGAGGCCGAGAAGTCCGGCAACGCCATGTCCAACGGCCACGTGAATCCCTACTGCGACCACACCGAGTGGGGCTGGTCCATCGAGCCGTACGGCTTCTACCTCATGCTGATGGAGTACTGGCACCGCTACCAGCTGCCCATCCTCATCCTGGAGAACGGTCTGGGTCACCGCGACGTGCTCGTGGAGGAGGACGGCGAGCAGCGCGTGCACGACCAGAACCGCATGAAGTTCCTGCGCGACCACATCCAGTGGATGGCCAAGGCCGTGGACGACGGCGTGGAGATAGTGGGCTACTGCACCTGGGCCGCCATCGACCTCTACAGCACCCGCGAGGGCTTTGGCAAGCGCTACGGCTTTGTCTACATCGACGCCGACCACGACTTCAAGCGCATCAAGAAGGATTCCTTCTACTGGTACAAGAAGGCATCGCCTCCAACGGTGAGGATCTGGCTGACTTTGAGGCCTAGTTACGCCTGACGTGCTTTTGAGCGCGGCTGCCTGTTCAGCCGCGCTCTTTTTTTGTTTGCCACGTGCCCCGTGATCCGCAGCAGACCCATAAGAGGCTTTGTGCACGAAAGAGCCAAAGGGTTCATGCCCCACGGGCAGGAGGAATGGGTTGCCCGACCTTGCCTTAAGCCACCAAGAAGTTCATCACTAGACTCACCATCAGCTCCTTCTCTTGCGGGCGGGACTCAGCCAGCATGATGGTGAGTGCCACGAGCACCTCGTCTGTTAGAAGCTTGTTGCCCACCTCATCAAAGAGCAGGCCATTACGATCGAGGAAGTACAGAAAGAGCACCGCCGCGATACGCTTGTTGCCATCAAGGAAGCTGTGGTTCTTGACGACGAAGTACAGCAAGTTGGCAGCCTTCTCCTGAACGGTAGGATAGGCATCCTTTCCGGCGAAGCCGGCATAGATGTCTCCAATGCTCGCCTTGAGCGACTCATCCTTCTCGACGCCAAAGAGGTCGGATTCGCTTCCAAAACGCATGCGAGCAATAACCTCGCGGCACTCCTCGTAGGTGAGGTTATACGTCTCGCGGGATCCATCGGGTCGCAGGACGGCCTGATGGTCGTAGTCGTCGAGCAGGTCGAGCGCGTGGGAGTAACTCTGAACGATGTCGAGCACCTGACGTACCGACAAGTCCCCTTCGGGAAGGCGCGCCACGATGCTCATGGTCTGACCGAGCTCGCGTAGACGGCGCTCGTTAGCAGCATAACCCTTGGTTATGTAGCGATGGAGAACGTCGTTTGCCCAGGCCCTGAACTCGATACCGCGATGGGATTTGACTCGGTATCCGACAGAGAGAACGACGTCTATCCCATAATGCTCTACTTGATAGGTTTTACCATCCGCGGCAGTTGTCGCAAATTTTGCGACAACACGCTCTTCGATCCCCGCGAGCTCTTCTTTGAGTGCATTGTTTACGTGTTTGCCGATGGTCTTGATATCTCTTCCGAATAGTTGGGACATCTGATGACGGGTAAGCCATACCTCCTCATGTGCCGTATCTACCTCAACGGGCAGTGAGATCACGCCGTCACTCGACTCAAACAGGACCATTTCTGTAGCAGCCATGATTGCCTCCAAACAGGTTGTGTTTTCCTTAGCTGATGGGTTGCGCTACGGAAACGCTCACTGCGGAGTTGAAAGCGCGGTCGCATTCCAACGACAAACGCCCCGTATAAGCACGCAGGCTTTCGCGTTAAAAGGGGGAGGGTCCGTACCACTCTCGCTCGCGCGCAGCTGCTCCGACAACCCTGCCTCTTTATAGCAATGTTATTATAACACAAAATAGAACAGATGTACTACGTCTTCTCTAGGCGGCTCGTAGCATGCGTGACGCACGCCCAGCCCATCCTAAAACCAGGTCAACGCATGGCCCTTACGAGGCATCCCCTTGAATCTCTGCGTTACTTGGTGCCCATCGCGCAGAGGCGGCCTTGCCCGTCGGCATGGGTCTCAACCTGCACAAACCCCGCTTCGCTCAGAAGGGATTCTAGTCTTTCTGCCGTATAGAGACTCATACCCTCGATCTGCTTGGCGATGTCCTGGGCGCCTGGCGTAGTGCCGTCGTCATCGTTACATACGAGCACGCGCCCGCCCGGCTTAAGCACGCGGTGAATCTCCGCGAGACCCTTTGCGGCATCAGGCCAGAAGTAGATGGTCTCGAAGGTGGTCACCACGTCAAAGGTGTTCGGCTCAAAGGGCAGGTCGAGCACGTTGCCCTCGCGCACCTGGCAACGGCCAGCCGCAATCGCCTCGGCATTGACCTCCCGTGAAAGCTCCACGCTCACAGGCGAATAGTCAATACCCGTAACCTTACCCGCAGGAACCCGTTCCATGAGACGCTTCAGGTTGGCACCACCGCCACACCCCGCATCGAGCAGCTCGCCTTCTGAACCCGTAAGGCCAAAGAGGTCGAGGCCCCAGTTGGCAAGCTCCTCGTGGTCTTCCCCGTTCATGCGCAGGAGCAGCTTGCGACCGTCCTCGCCGCTCGGCTTCTCGGGATGTCCTGCCGGTACCGTCGCCATGGTCGTTCTCCCTTCGCGTGGGACAAACAGCTTCCGAAGCCCCTGTCCAAGACATGCACACAGCGCATGTCACTAAATGCGATATAGGTCTTTGTTGGTAATACCCCTACGCCGTAGACCAGGATACAGCAACGGCATACCCAACAGAATGGACCCACCGTGGCCGCACTTAGCACACTTCTGCCCGTCTTCTTCATGCTCGCCCTCGGCTTTGCCAGCCGCATGCTGGGGTGGGTTACTCCCGAGCAAAAGGCAGGCGCAAACTCCATCCTGTTCGGCGTGCTCTTCCCCATCCTGATCTTTAATTTGATGGCCACCGCGAGCATCGGCTTGGATGTGCTGCCCATCGTGGGCTTCGTCGCGGCCATATACCTCGTGAGCATCCTGGTCGTGGGACCGCTCACCGCGGGCTTCACGGGCAGGGAAAACGCCCACTTCTCCAAATACCTGCTGGCCACGCACGAGGGCGGCAACGTCGCGCTGCCTCTTTACCTCTCCATCGTGGCGGGCTCGTCCAACACCGTGATCTTTGACCTTGCGGGCACGTTCGTGTGCTTCGTCATCATCCCCGTCTTGGTGGCACGCGAGGCGGCCAGCAACACGAGCGCCGGACAACTGGTCAAGAACATCGTCACCAACCCTTTCATCATCGCTGTCGTACTGGGCATCACGCTCAACCTTACGGGCCTCTATGCAGCCATCCTTGCCTCGCCGTTCGGTGATGCCTGGTCGAGCACCATCAGCATGGCAACCAGCCCCATCGTGGCCATCATCCTCTTCTGCCTGGGCTACGACCTCTCCATCGACAAGAGCATGGTTGGCCCGATCCTCAAGCTCGCCGCGGTAAGAACCGCATGCTCGGCCACCATCATCGCTGGCTTCTTCCTGCTCTTTGGCGCGCGCATGGCCGACCGCGAGTTCCTCATGGCAGTGCTCATCTACTTCTCGTGCCCCACGGGCTTTGGCATGGCGCCTCTCCTCACGCCGCTCTACAAGAACGATCGCGAACCCAGCTTTACCTCGGCGTTTATGTCGCTCTACATCATCGTGACGCTGGTGGTGTATACGCTGGTCGTGTTGCTACTGGCATAAAAGCAAGCGGAGCCATACTGGCGGAACAGTAGCTGAGAACGAGAGACCGAGGGGACCCCTCTACAAGGCTGGGGAGAATCCTTCCCGGCCTTTCTCTTAACTCATCGGGCGACGCTACAATGAATGCCATATATCGCAATTTGAAGGTGAAGCATGAGAATACAGGGGATCGAGATACCGGACGAACTCACCGAAGCCGTCGAGGAAGACCGCCTCGTGGTGTTTGCCGGCGCCGGCGTCTCCATGCAGCCGCCCGACCCCTTGCCCGACTTCACGCAGCTCGTGGAGGGCATCACCCGGACCGTGCGCCCCGGCCAGCCAGCAATTGAGCGCATCGGCAACGAGCGCTACGAGACCTACCTGGGTCGCGTTGGCGAAGTGGGGCAGCTCAAGGAGGCATGCGCGCAGATCATGAGCCCCGGCGCCCCCTCTGATCTCCACGCCAACATCCTCAGGCTCTTTGAGGGTGGCGTACTGCGCCTCGTGACGACCAACTACGACCTTCGCTTCGAGCGCGCCGCAAAGAGCCTCGGGGTGGACACGCGCTCGTTCTCCTCCCCCGCCCTGCCTCTTGGAAACGACTTTGAGGGCATCGTCCACCTGCATGGCGACGTCACGCACCCTGACGAGCTGATTCTCGTGGACTCCGACTACGGCAGCGCCTACGTGTCGGACGGCTGGGTGACGCGCTTCCTCATCAAAATGTTTTCGCGCTACATGGTGCTCTTTGTGGGCTACAGCCTGAGCGACGTGCCTATGCAGTACCTTGCGCGGTCAATCTCCGCAGAGCTGCAAGACCGCGTCTTCGTCTTGGAGACGGAGCCGAATTCCTTTGACAAGTGGCGCAGGCGCGGCATTACGCCCATTCCGTTTGAGCGCTACGAGCAGCTGCCCCAGCTCTTCCACGAATGGGGCAAGCGCGTGCTGCGCACGCAGGAACAGCGCGTGGGTGCCGTTGCACGCATTGCGGCAACGCACGAGCACCTGACGGATTACGATAGCGAGACGCTGCGCAAGGCACTCGAGGCGAAAGACCCGGACGAACAGCATCTCTACGCACAGGCATTTGCCGATGCGGCAACGGGCTTCGGAAGCCTTTCGATGCTCGTGGAGCAGGGGTACGCATCGTTCCTCTTCGAGGACGAATCGACGCCGCGCGACGAAGTTCTGCGTTCCTGGGCAGCGGAGGAGTTTGCCACGAGCTGCTATCGCGAACTCGTGCTTATTGCCGAAGAGGCGCACCGGCCGTTTTCCGGACGCTTCCAAGTGCTGGTGATGGAGCGGCTTGCGCGGCACGACGCTGACGACGAGTGCCTTGCGTTCTGGGCGTCGTTCCTCGACGCGCGCGCCATGGGCTCGAGCGGACTGCGCGTACAGACCCTGGCCCAGGTCATTGACGCTTGCCGGGGCGACGAGGTTGCCCTTGCCTACGTGCGGATGGCCTTCTCCACGCACGCCGCCCTAGAGCGGACGGCCGACGGAGGCGTGCTCATGGCCCCGCACGTGCGTTTTGACATCGACGTGACCAAGGGGTCCGACGAGCTGCTGAAGGCCATCTTCGCGCGTGCCGACACCCTCAGCCCCCAGCTTCTTGCCCTGTGCGTCAACAGCCTCAACAGGTGCGACGCTATCAGGACCTGTCATGGGCTGCATCCAGAGAACGACCTGGCCGAATCCGATGGCACCGACAGCTCCCAGCCCGACGCCGCCGAGCGGCTTTTGGTCTCGGTCATCCGCAGGCTTGGCTCAGGAAACACCCGGCGATAAAGACAGCAGACTAAAGGACAAAGACGCCCCGAGAGGCCATGCCTCTCGGGGCGTCCACGCGTTCGCTGTACCGTCCTTTACTGGCGGTAGTACTCGAGGAACTCCTCCATCTGGTCGAGCGCCTCACCCAGGACCGCACGACGCGGCAGATAGACGATGCGGAAGTAGCCCGGGGTCTCCCAATTGAAACCCTTGCCTGGCACGATGAGCACGCGCTTGTCCTGCAGCAGGTCGAGCTGGAACTGCTCGTCATCTTGGATGTTGAACTTCTTGGGGTCGAGCTTGGGGAAGATGTAGAACGCCGCCTTGGGCTTGACCACGCTCACGCCGTCCATGGCACAAAGGCGCTCGTACACGTAGTCGCGCTGCTTGCACACGCGGCCCGTGGGTACCACGTAGGTTTTGACGCTCTGGTAGCCACCCAGCGCCGTCTGCACGATGGACTGCGCCGGCACGTTGGAGCACAGGCGCATGTTGCTCATCATGTTGATGCCCTCAATGAGCCCCTTGCCCAGACGCTTGTTACCGCTGATGGAGATCCAGCCAATGCGCCAACCCGCGATCATGTGGCTCTTGGACAGGCCGTTGAACGTGATGCAGAAGAGGTCGGGTGCCAGGCTTGCGATGGACACGTGCTCGAGGTCGTCCATGACCAGACGGTCATAGATCTCGTCCGAGAGAATGATGAGCTGATGCTGGCGCGCGATCTCGACGATTTCCTCAAGGATCTCGCGCGGGTAGAGCGCGCCTGTGGGATTGTTGGGGTTGATGATGACGATGGCCTTGGTGTTGCTTGTGATCTTGGAACGCATGTCGTCGAGGTCAGGCAGCCACTCCGCCTGCTCGTCGCAGAGATAGTGCACGGCCTTGCCGCCCGCCAGCGTGACGCACGCGGTCCACAGCGGGTAGTCGGGGCTGGGCACCAAGATCTCGTCCCCCGTCTCGATCATGGCCTGCATAACCAAATTGATGAGATCCGACACGCCGTTGCCGGTGTAGATGTCACTCATCTGCACATTGGGGATGCCCTTGAGCTGGTCGTACTGCATGATGGCCTTGCGTGCCGAGAAGAGCCCCTTGCTGTCCGAATAGCCTTCGGTGTCGATGAGCTGGCTTGCCATGTCCTGCACGACTTCGTCGGGCGTGCGGAAGCCAAACGGTGCGGGGTTTCCGATGTTGAGCTTGAGGATGTGGATGCCGTCCTCCTCCATGCGCATGGCCTCGTCGAGCGCGGGTCCACGCACGTCATAGGAAACGTTGTTAAGCTTGCTGGACTTGTCGAACTTGCGCAGTGCCATGGGTACCTCCCGAGGTTCGTTACTCTGTGCTGTTGCGGTCGCTGGCTGGGCAAGTTCAATTTCTGCGTCACCGGAGAGCCACTCGACGGTGACGCCCAGAGCCGAGGCGAGGAAGGCAAGCATGTAACGCCGCGGCGTCGTCTTACCCGAAAGGTATTGACTGAGCTGGGATTTTCCCAGCTTCTGGCCATGATCTTCGGCATAGCGGAGCAGGTCGACCTGTTTCAGGCCCTTCTCTCCCATCGCTTCCTTCAGGCGTGTGGCAAACGTAGCGTCTGGCATGTTTGCTCCAAAGTTCAATTTAGAACCATATAGTTCAATTTAGTGTAGCAATGCATGACTGCGTGTCAAGAACGAGTTCAATTTTACCCAGAGCATATTGTCCTCCAGTGCTTGACATCATACTTCAGTGTGATATATTCATCACATGAGATATATTTCGCACATACCTAGTGAGCGGAGGAGAGCAATGGCAGACAATACCGTGTTTGACGACGTATTCAAGACGATGGTTCACAAGATGCCCCAACTTCTGATTCCCTTCATCAACGAGGCATTCGGCAGAAGCTATCAAGATAACGAACAGGTCGTCTCCTTCAGTAGCGAGCACGTAAAGCTCAAAGGGACGATACTCGACGACTCGGTCTTCCGGCTCCGTGACAAGATTTACCACATAGAGTGCCAAAGCACCCCAGATGCCAGCATGGTAATGCGCATGATCGAATACGATTATGCCATTGCCCTTGAAAGCGCCCTTAGCTCTGGGGCTCCTTACGAGATGGACTTTCCCTCATCATGCGTGCTGTGTTTGCGCCATAGCCAGGACACCCCAGACCTCTTTGACATCAAGGTCAATCTTCCCGATGGCGGGCACTTCATGTACCAGACCAAAGTCATTAAGGTGCAGAACGTGAGCAGAGACGAGATCTTCCAAAAGCGTCTCCTCCTGCTGCTTCCGTATTACCTCATGCGTTACGAAAAGACCATCGAACGCATAGCCGGCAGCGACATGCTCACGTCAGAGCTCACCGACGAGTGTATTGAATTGCGCTCACAACTTGAGAACGAAACGCTTGTCGAGGGAAACGCCCTTCTTTACGAGCAGCTTACCGAGCTTATAATCAGGGTGTCGGACCACGTGTTTTCGGCGCACGCTGCCTTGTGCAAGAAGGTGAGGAAGGCCATGGGCGGAGAAGTACTGGAACTCATGCGCGAACGTGCGGAGCGCCTTGAGCGCGAGGCTGAAGCCAGAGGGCTCGAACGGGGTCTTGAGCAGGGTCTTGAGCAAGGTCTTGAGCAGGGTCTTGAGCAGGGCATCGCCCAAGGTATGGACGCCTTGGCAAACAAGCTGAGGGAACAGGGCGTAGACGAAGCCATCATCCGCTCTTCAATTGAGGCGATTACGTCTGAAGGCACGGGGCTTCTAGGCTAGTCAACCACGCCAGTATGCAAAGCTCTCCATGGCCCTCCCCGTGCTATAGTTGCCAAACAAAGCAAGTCTTACGGGGAGGGGTCATGGCCAGCTTTATACACGATGGATGGTCTAGATGTTAACTACCAAGATGCGCGAGTATCGCGAAAGCATCGGCATTACCCAGACCGAACTGGCGGTGCGCTGCCACTGTCGTCGCGAGACCATAGGAAAGCTCGAGGCGGGCAGGTACAACCCCTCGCTCAGGCTTGCCATGGATATTGCTCGGGAGCTTGGCGTGACAGTCTACGACCTCTTCTTCTTTAGCGATGACGAGCCTGCGGATTTCAGCTCCTCCCTTGGCGTCGAATACGACTCTCAGCAGAAGAAGTGAGTTTTGCCGTTCAAGGCTCCTTTTCTACCGCTCACGTGCTACAGTTGCCTCATACACGCGCTGTGACTGACGGATAGTCGCGGGCAACCGCGGTGGAGCAGTGCGCACACATATCGCCGACCGTCTGGGCAAGTCACGTTTCGCAAGGAGAGTGGCTTGCCTTTTGCGTATGCGGGCAAGCCTCAACAGAGAGGAGCAGCACGTGAAGGACCTGGTCGAACTTCTTCGTAACAACCCCTATCCCGGACGCGGCATCGTGGTGGGCCAAGGCATCGTGTACTACTGGATCATGGGCCGCAGCTTCAACAGCCGCAACCGCATCTTTGTCGAGACCGAGGACGGCATCCGCACCGAGGCACACCAGCCAGAGCTTGTGGAGGACCCCAGCCTCATCATCTACCACCCCGTCCGCACCATGGGCGACGCCCTTGTGGTCACCAATGGCGACCAGACCGATACCATCGTTGAGCAGGGCGACTTCATCAAGGGCTGCATGCTGCGCGAGTTTGAGCCCGATGCCCCCAACTTCACCCCGCGCATCTCCACCATCCTCAACGCCGACGGCTCGTTTGAGCTCTCCATCCTCAAGCATCAGGAGAACGGCCACTGCCTGCGCGAGTTCTTTGCCTACGAGGGCGCTGACGAGAGCGTGGGCTACTTCATCTCCACCTATGACGGCGACGGCAACCCGCTGCCCACCTTCACCGGTGAACCCATTGAGGTCAAGCTCCCGACCCCCGACGAGGTCTGGGCCGCGCTCAACGAGGACAACAAGATCAGCCTGTACACTAACGTGAAGGGCGAAGTGAAGATCTACAACAAGCACCTGGGCGACTAGTAATCAATAACGTAGCGGAGGCGTACAAAGGTCGCCTGCTCAGACAGTCCTCGCCTCAGATCGCATGACGTCTCGCTTCGCTCGCCTATGCGACCTGGGCTGCGGAACTCGCATTCGACCTTTGTGCGCCTCTACCCACTCTGATGACAAGGAGAATCATCGTGAACGAACTCGAGCTCAAGTATGGTATGAACCCCAACCAGAAGCCCGCCCGCATCTTCATGAAGGACGGGAGCGACCTGCCTGTCACCGTTCTTCAGGGCAAGCCGGGCTTCATCAACTTCCTTGACGCGCTCAACTCTTGGCAGCTTGTACGTGACCTCAAGGCAGCAACCGGCCTCCCTTGCGCCGCCTCCTTCAAGCACGTCAGCCCTGCCGGCGCTGCCGTGGGTACCCCTCTTTCGGACATCGACCGCCAGATCTACTTTGTGCCTGACACCATGCCCGACCCCTCACCCATCGCCTGCGCCTACATCCGCGCCCGCGGCGCCGACCGCATGAGCTCCTACGGCGACTGGGCGGCCCTCTCCGACATCTGCGATGCCGACACCGCCACCTACCTGAAGCCCGAGGTCTCCGACGGCATCATCGCCCCAGGCTATACCGAGGAGGCGCTTGCCATCCTCGCCCAGAAGAAGGGCGGCAACTACAACGTCGTGCAGATCGACCCCAACTATGAGTGCGCACCCATCGAGACCAAGGACGTCTTTGGCATCACCTTTGAGCAGGGCCACAACTTCTACGAGGTCAACGCGGAGCTGGTTAGCAACTTCGTCACCGAGCGCAAGGACGTCCCCGAAAGCGCCATCCGTGACATGATCATCAGCCTCATCACCCTGAAGTACACGCAGTCCAACTCGGTCTGCTACGTCAAGGACGGCCAGGCCATCGGCGTTGGCGCTGGCCAGCAGAGCCGCGTGCACTGCACCCGCCTTGCCGGCAACAAGGCCGACACCTGGTACCTGCGCCAGCACCCGAAGGTGCTGGGACTCAAGTTTGTGGACGGCATCCGTCGCGCCAACCGTGACAACGCCATTGACGTCTACATCAGCGAGGAGCACGACGACGTGCTGCGCGAGGGCGAGTGGCAGAAGTGGTTTGCCGAGAAGCCCGAGGTCCTCACCCGCGAGGAGAAGGCCGAGTGGATCGCCACGCAGACGGGCGTGACCTGCGGCTCCGACGCGTTCTTCCCGTTTGGCGACAACGTCGAGCGCTGCCACAAGTCTGGCGTGGAGTTCATCGCCGAGCCAGGCGGCTCCATCCGCGACGACAACGTGATCGAGACCGCCGACAAGTACGGCATCGCCATGTGCTTCACCGGCATGAGGCTCTTCCACCACTAAGCCGCAGCAGACACCAAAACTGTTGAGCGGGGCCAAGCCACCATCGGCTTGGCCCCGCTCTGCACACACGACACAACCCTGTGTCTCTGGGCGCGTGGGCTTGGGTCATGAGGTCCGGGGCACCACGATGTCGTAACGGACCACCTTGCCCATAAGCGAGCTGCTTGGCTTGACGCCAGCTAGATACGGCCCCTTAAGAGGCCGCTTGACGACGACCTTGCGCGGATACGTCGCCATGGCCGCCTGCAGGAGCTCCGTCTCATTGTCGCAAGGCCTCTCAAGCCTCTGAAAGAGCTGAAGCTTCTTGTTGGTGGCAGCCTTCCGACGTCGCTCTGGAAACATCGGATCAAGAAATACTACGTCAGGCGAGATGTCCATGCTGGCAAGCAGCTTGGCGCTGTCTCCCTTGACGAGCGTCATGCGGCTTGCCACATCAACCAATCGGGAGTCATCCAAGGCGCGTGCCAGCGCGTCCTCCAGCAAGGCGGCAATGACCGCGTCCCGCTCGTACAGCACGACCGAAAAGCCCGCTGCAGCCAGCAGCAGGCTGTCTTCGCCCAAACCGGCCGTGGCATCCACCGCAACGGGCTTCTCTACCCCACGGACACGAGCCGCGCGAACCAGCAGCTCCTTCGATAGCCTATCGGGGCGCAGCCGCGGCAGCATGCGGGCAAAGTCGCCGCGCAGCTCAACTCCATCCGCCACAAGCGCCAGGCCTTGCTCGTCTCGTCGCAGCTCAAGCCCTTCGGGTAGCGTCAACCCGTCCACGGACGCCCTTACACCAACTTGCCCTGGCAGTGGTCAATCAGGTGCTGGATCATCTGGGCGGTCCAGCCGGTGTAGTCACGCTTGCGTGACTTGAACTCGCCGTCAACCAGCTCGTCAAAGGAAACCTTGATCTTTGCATAACGCGTCACCTTGGTCGGCTCGTCAAGCGTGAGGCAGGTCTCGATGGCCTTGGAGGCGTTGAGGCCCATCATCAGGCGCGGGTTGTACATGACATGCGCCTCACCCTCGTCATCGAGATAGACGACGACAGATTTGGTCACGCCAATCTGGTTGGCCGCAAGGCAGGCCGCATCCTCGAGGGACTTCACGGTGTCGATAAGGTCTTCTGCAATGGGAGCGTCCTCAGGCGTGGCCAGCTGGCAGCGCTGGGAGAGCAGGGCCTGATCCTTAACGAGCTCTTTGATCATGGTCGTTCCTTTCAGTGTTTGGCAGTCGCCAAAAAATGCTACGCAAGATAGTGGTCTCTGACCCGAGCAAGCAAAGACTCGTTGAGGCCAAATTCTTCGCTCAGATACTCCTCCCGCGAGTCATATCTCTCGTCGACGGCAGCAAACGCGGCTCGAAGGTCCGTCTCGTTCACGCCGTTGATCTTTCCCCAGTTCATGCGGTCGTTTTCCGATATGAACGAGGGAATCTCCTCGGGACGCATGCCGATGATGGAGGCGCGATACTCATTGGTCAGGAGAAACTCCCCAACGATGTCGTCATCGGGCACACCAAGAATCATGAGCAGCACGGCGGCGCACACGCCAGTGCGGTCCTTTCCCGCCGAGCAGTGGAAGTACAGAGGGGCTTGCCCATCCGCAAAGCGCCTGACCAGCTCGTGAACGGCAGGGTTGTCAAACATCATCGAGGCGTAGAGCTCTCGCATGAAGGTCTCGGGGTCTTCCTGGATTCTTTCGCTGATGCGCCCGATGCCCGCAGGCGAGAAGTCAACCTCCGCTCCATCCTCGTCGCGCATGCCGCCCACGCGCAGGTACTCCGCGCCTTGGGGCACGTAATCGGGCTTTCCCTCCGTCTCGCCCTTCGCGCGCAGATCAAGAATGAAGCGCAGCCCAAATCCGTCTACGAGCTTCTTCTGCTCATCCGTCAGGTTGAGCAGCGTGCTTCCACGGTACAGGAGGCCGTGCTTGACCTGGCGACCATCACCTGCTTGCATGCCACCAAGCTCTCGCAGGGACAGCTCTTTGGGAAAGCCGGGTACGTACCCAGCGGTCGTCGTCAAATCCACAGGCAGCCTCTCTGTCAAAGCGATTATGCGCAAAGAATAATGGTACCGCATGACCTGCCGAGATGGCGAGATGTGTCGTCTCGACACGGTTTGCATTCACACTTGCGCTTTCTGTTCTATCTGTTATAGTTCTTCTATAACAGATAGAACAGAAAGGAGCTCCCATGGTCCTATCTATCGATCTTCAGTCAGATGAGCCCATCTACCAACAGATTCGCTCCGGCATCGTTTTGGCCGTCGCTACGGGCGAGCTCGCTCCGGGAGACGCACTCCCCAGCGTCCGCTCTCTTGCCAGCGACCTTGGTGTCAACATGCACACGGTCAACAAGGCCTACGCCGTCTTGCGGGACGAAGGGTATGTGGCCATGCGTGGCAGAAGCGGTGCCTTCATCGCTGACACGGCAGGTAGGGCCTCCCCCCTCCAGGCGCAGGCATTTGAGCTGCGGATGGCAGAGTCTCTCTACAGGCTTGCACTCGAATACCGCGCTCGTGGCGGTTCTGAAGATGGCTTCATCCAGTTGACGACCACGCAAGCTAGGTCGGCGTTCTCCCCCAAGAAAGAAGGCGAGTAGCTATGGCAGTCATGGTTCTTGTCATGGTTATTATGGTTTTGCTGGTTGGCCTCATCATGGCCATAACCCCCTGGATCATGCCTCCGACGGAATGCTTTGCCGTGACGGTTCCTCCGTCGACCCAAAGAGATCCTCGCATCATGAGGCTCAAGCGATCTTTTAGCTGGACCGTTGCAGCAACGACTGCTGTTTCCGCAGGAATGCTCGCCCTCATGATGAGAGAAATGGGCGAAGCTTCTGGGGCAGACCTCGCTCGATTCTCGCTCGGCATCACCCTTGCCACGCTGGCACCCATAATCGTGGGGCTTGTCCTCATGCTGCGTTGCCGCAAACGCGTCCAGGAGCTCAAGCAACAGGAGGCTTGGACTGCCGGCTCCAGGCGCGCGGCCGCCGTTATGGGCAGTGAGGCTCCCGGGCCCATCTCCCTCGCGTGGAACCTTCTGTACGTCCCCATCGTACTTGGCTTCGCGGCCTTTGCGCTCCTGTCATACGATCAGTTTCCCGAGCAGATTCCCATGAACATCAGCATCGCGGGCACCGCCACCCAATACGCACCAAAGAGCGTGGGCACCGTGCTGTTCCCTGCGATCATGGCAGCATTCCTCGGGATAGTCTTCACGTTCTCGCATTGGATGATGTTCATCTCCAAGACGCCCGTTGACCCTGCGGCCCCAGCAACCTCCGCTCTTGCCTATGGGCGCTTCGTGCGGATTCAGAGTCTGGCCACGCTCATCGGGGGGCTGACCCTTACCCTTGCCATAGGGGTGCCCCTTCTTCTCTCGTCCCTGGAGAGGATTTCCCTGACGACCGCAAGCCTTTTGATCATGGTCGCAACCTTGGCGATCGTCGCGGGCGAAGTTGCCGTCTCTTCCCTCACTGGCCAGGCGGGAGGAAGGCTCGCGGCAGAGTTGCGGCCAACCGATGAGGTTGCCCAGGATAACGACGGGCACTGGCCCTTCGGCATCTTCTACGCCAATGCCGACGACGCGAGCGTCATCGTTCCCAAGCGCTTTGGCGTTGGCTGGACCATCAACATGGCGCATCCCGCCGCATGGGCACTTATGGGAGGCCTCTTGCTCTTTGTGGCTGCGTTCTCGCTGCTCATGACCTCGATTGGGGCATAGGCTATCCGCAGGGCTGGTCTATACCAGCCCCGTCGCCTCGTCAATGCCAAGCACGATGTTCATGTTCTGAACGGCCGCACCAGAGGCGCCCTTGCCCAGGTTGTCAAAGAGGGACGTGACCGTCACGTGGTCGTCGCTTCCACAGACAACGATCCGCAGCTCATTGGTGCCAGCGAGTTGGTTGGCATAAAGCGTCGTGCCCTGCTCGCCCAGAGGCGCCACGCTCACAAAGCGCTGGCCCGCATAATGATCGGCAAGACAGGCATGGATTTCGGCAGCGCCCACGCCACCGGGCAGCAGGTCGCGGTGAAGCATGATGCTCGTTGCCATGCCCTTGTAATAGTCGTCAACCACCGGAAGGAAGACGGGTGCCTTGGAAAGCCCGCAGACCTTTTGCATCTCGGGCAGATGCTTGTGCTGGAGCGAGAGGCCATAGATGCCAGGGGCATCGAGTGACACGGGACGGCCGTCAGCCTCGTAGTCGGCAATCATGCGCTTGCCGCCTCCAGAGTAGCCCGTGAGCGAGAAGCATGTCAGCGGGTAGTCAGCCGAGACGATTCCCGCCTGAACGAGCGGCGCTGTCACCGAAATGAAGCCCGTGGCATGGCAGCCAGGATTGGCCACGCGCTTGCTTGCCGCGATGGCGGCGCGCTGGCCTTGGCTTAGCTCGGGAAAGCCGTAGGCCCAGCCGTCGGCTGTACGATGCGCGGTCGAGGCATCGATGATGCAGACGTCAGGATTGTCGACGAGGGAGACCGCCTCGCGCGCGCCGTCGTCGGGAAGGCAGAGGAAGGCGATGTCGCATGCGTTCAGGAAGCGACGGCGCTCGTCGAGGTCATGACGCTTGTCCTCGTCGATGCGCATGAGCTCGAGGTCGTTGCGCGCACCGATGCGCTCAAAGATTTGCAGGCCCGTCGTGCCGCTCTGCCCGTCGATGTACACCCGTGCCTTAGCCATGAGGCCTCCCCAGGTCGGTTCCATGTATCTTGGTGCCCCATTGTAGCGTGAGCATCTGGCGGGGCCGCAACCCTTAACAAGCATGGCACGTTTTGGTGTGTCGTTTCGCTCGCGTGCAATGCCTTATGAAAACGAGACAATGCGATCGGCCGATACCAAGACCGCAAAATGCACCTCTCCGCTCACAGAGGAGGACCTTTGCAAGCGGAGAGGTGCATATGTCATGCCTGTCAGGCTGTCGTTCTATTCCAGCTCAGACCCATTGCTCGCAATGCAGCGCTGGTACCACCAGAAGCTGTCCTTGCGGTAGCGATCGAGCGTGCCCCTGCCCTCATCGTCCATGTCGACGTAGACGAAGCCGTAGCGTTTGCGCATCTCGCCGGTACCCATGCTCACCAGGTCAACGCAACCCCAAGGCGTGTAGCCCCACAGGTCCACGCCGTTTGTGATGGCGGTCTCCATGGCCCGCACGTGCTGACGCAGGTAGTCGATGCGGTACTCGTCGTGAATGCGGCGCTCCCCTGCCTCGTCAACCACCTCGTCAAAGGCGCCCAGGCCGTTTTCCACCACCATCAGCGGCACCTGGTAGCGGTCATAGAGCACCTCGAGCTGCCACTGGAGGCCCATCGGGTCCATGGCCCAGCCCCAGTCGCTGTAGGTGAGATACTCGTTGCGCACGCCCACCTGGAAGTTGCCGCCCACAGTGTCGGTCACCTCGTGCGTGGTTACCACGTTGGAGTTGTAGTAGCTGAAGGTGTAGAAGTCCACGACGCCCTCGGCCAGCACATCGAGGTCCGTCTCCTCCATCTTGATGTGCACGTCGTGCGCGTCCCACAGGTGCTTGGCATAGGTGGGGTACGTGCCAAAGACCTGCACGTCACCGCAGTAGTAGGCATTCTCCTGGCGCTTGTGCTCGGCGGCCAGGACGTCCGCCGGGTCGCAGGTGTGCGGGTAGGTTGCCGCGCTCGCGATCATGCAGCCGATCTTGTTGTCGGCGTCAATGGCATGGCCCACCTGCACGGCCTTGGCGGAGGCCAAGAACTGGTGGTGCAGCAGCTGATAGGTGGCCTGATAGCCCTCGTCGCTCGCGTTGCCCAAAAAGTCGATGAGCGAGAGCGCATTGTTGATCTCGTTGATCGTCAGCCAGTAGTGGACGAGGCCCTTGTACTCCAGGAAGCACGTGGTCACGAAGCGCACGAAGTGGTCGATGAGCGCGCGGTTCTCCCAGCCGCCGCACGCCTCCTCAAGCCCCAGCGGCGTGTCGAAGTGCATGAGCGTGACCAGCGGCTCGATGCCCTTGCTCCGCATGTAGGTGAACATCTCGCGGTAGAACTCCACGCCCGCACGGTTGGGCTCGGCCTCAAGGCCCGTCGGGAAGAGCCGACTCCAGCCGATGGACATGCGGAAAACCTTGAAGCCCATCTCGGCGAAGAGGTCGATGTCCTCGCGCCAGCGGTGGTAGCCGTCCACTGCCACCTGATTGGGGTAGTAGCAGTTCGGCAGGCTCGCCCAGCGGGCACCAGCCGGCAGAGAGGCCTCACGCCCAGCCTTAAGCGGCGTGCCATCAGCATCGATGTACGTCACATAGCGCGGACTCGTGCGCGTGCCGCCCGTAGTGAAGTCCATGCGGCAGGGCCCGCGCCCGTCCTCGTTCCAACCGCCCTCGTACTGACCAGCGGACACAGCGCCGCCCCACAGGAATCCTTCAGGAAATGCCATGGCATACCCCTCTCTGTATGCGAAGCCTTTCTCGTACCGCATGATACGAGAAAGGCCGTTTGCTGCGAATCGCCACTTCAGCTCTGCCTGCCATCGCGCCTTGCGTTACCCCAGTATCGTGGGCTTGGGCTCGGTGGACTGCTCGGCGGCCCAGGTGCGCGGCAGGTCGTTGAAGCTGGCGAGCTCGATGCCGTGCTCGTCCAGCCACGTGCGCAGCTCGGCGCTCGTCATGCAGTCGAGGTCCATCGGGCGGCACGTGGTGAAGCTCGTCAGGCGGAAGAGGTCCGCGTCGGCGTAGCCGCAGTGGCTCACCACATAGGCATACTCCTTGCCGCTGGCGAGGACGCCGTCGCGGTCGCCCATGATGTAGCCCAGCGGGTCCTCCTTCAGCTGCGCCTCCGGGCCGCCCCACTCGTACCAGCCCATGCCCATCTGCGCCACCTCGGGGCGGTCGTTCAGACCCACAGAGCACATGACGCCGTACTCCACGGCCAGCTCGCGCGTGATGCGGTCGGTGGTCAGGGTGCCGTAGGCGTGGTTGTGGATGTAGTCGGGCTTGTGGCCCACGAGCTCGATGTAGCGCTCGATCTGCGCACGGAACTCGGCCTCGAGCTGGTCCGCGACGGCGGCCAGGTGGTCGTGGTCGTTCTCGTCGGTGTCGAGCGCGCGGTTCTCGCGGCTGCCGAGGAACGTGCCGTCCTCGTGCGTCAGCGCAGGCACCTTGTCGTGGCCGAGGATGCTGGGGCCGGTGGAGGCGTTGAGGTCGATGCCGAAGGCAATCTGGCCCAGGTAGGGACGGACCCACTCCACGCACTCCTCGATCCACGGCATGTTGGCGAACATGCCGGTGTTGCGGATGACGCCGTTCTTGATGCCGTGGATGCAGCCGAGGCTGACCGCGCGGGTGATGCCGTAGTCGTCACTCTGGAACAGGTACTTCATGTCAGTCTCGCTTTCTGGTGACAAATGACCTGTCCACCTGTCACCGTTGGAAAAGGGTGCGGGGCCCGAAGGCCCCGCCGGGAAGGGAAGGCGCGTTACTCCTGGGAGTTCGCGGCCTCGGCCTCAAGCAGCTGCTTGTCGTAGGCCTTCACGAAGGGCACGTAGCAAAGCGCGATGAGGGCAAAGAGCACCAATCCCCAGATGAGGCCGCCGACGCCGTAGTTCATCGTGTTGCCCACAAAGAACGGCAGGTTATAGGCTGCAGAACCGGTGTTGTTGCAGTACGGAAGCAGTCCGACAAGCTTGAGCAGATAGGTGCCGAAGACCGAGATGGTGGGCGCTGCGATGACCCAAGGAACGAAGAACAGCGGGTTCAAGATCATGGGCATGCCAAAGTAGGCGGGCTCGTCCACACCAAAGAACGCGGGGAGGGCGGACATACGAGCAACGGTCTTGCCCTGCTCGGACTTCATGATGAGAAGCGCGGCGACCAGCATGGGCAGCGAGCCAGAGCCAAAGGACAGTGCGTCGCCGATGACCATGTGCGGTAGCGTCTGCCCAGCCTGGTAGGCGGTAAGGTTTTCCATCTGGGCCTGCATGAAAAGCATGGACATGATGGGACCAACGGTCATGCCGCCATGGATGCCGAAGAACCAGAGCAGGTACACCATGGTAACGAGCAGCCAATTCCCAAAGATGTTCGCAGAGACAGCCTGCAGCGGGGCAGCGAGCAGCGTGTACACCGCTTGGTGGAATGATCCGAACGAGGTGCCCGCAAAAATCGCCGAGAGAGCGCCAAAGAGTACGAGGGCGATGGCGCCAGGGATGAGGCTGGAGAACTGCGCGGAAATGAACGGGGGGACCTGCTCGGGCAGCTTGATCTCGATGTTGTTCTTGTGGCAGAAGAGGTAGATGCCACCCACAGCGAAGGAGATAACGATGGCACTAAACATACCGGACGAGCCAAGCCAAGAGCTGGGCAACATGGTGGGGGCAAACGGCTCCTCGGGAACGACGTACGGCGTCACAATGAGGAAGCACGCGAGCGACACCAGGCCCACAGCCATCTCAGACTTCGCGCACTTGATCTCACGCGCAAAGGCGTAGGCCACGAGAAACGCGAGGTACACACCGAACATGCCGGTGGTCCACTGGTACATGGTGGTGAGCACGCCCTTGATACCCGTCGACGTGATGAATCCCTGGTATGCCTCAAAGCCAAGACCGTTGAACAGAGCCACAAAGGCACCGAGCATGGTGATGGGCATGAGCATCATGAAGGCGTTCTGAATGATGCGAAGCATCCTGTTTTGGGCAATCTTGCCCGAGACGACGGTTAGTTTCTCGATAAACTTGTCCATGGTTCCCTTCCTCCTGGAGAGCGTTGGTGCGCGTCGGCCGGCCTTGCCTCGGCGCGTTTGTGGGAGCGCTTCCCTCTGCTAGGAACACTATATGCCAGAATGAAATATATTTCAATAGCAAATTATGAAATTGTTTTATTTGATTCGCTTAACGCCCACTGGGCACCGTCTACCGCGCGGCTGGCAGCAAGGCCGTCAGCGCGTCATTGAACATCAGAAATGCAAACGTATCGGCAAGAACCGTACGGTCGGACGAGGCAACGTTTGCCGTTGGCAGCGCGATGACCTCGTCAAAGTTGCGACGCAAGGGATGCTTTGAGTTGGTGGTCACCAGCACCATGTACGGTTTTGTGTTTCGGCCAATCTTGAACTCGTGCATGAGGCCGTTGAAGGAGCCGCCACTGACCGCGGAATAGATGATGAGCAGGTCGTCCTCGGCAAAGCGCTGCGAGACGTCCACCTGCGGATACGACGCGTGGATAGAGGGGTCAAACTGCAGGGCGATGTTGAGCTCCTCCGCTGGGATGCGCGAGAGGTTGTAGCCCATGAGGTATACGTGGCGGCTTGCGCGCATGCGCTCGAGCAGGGTGAGGAGCTGATTGCGATCAAGACGCTCCTCAACGAGCTTCAGCAGGCCGCCATACACCTCGGCGCTGGTCGGCGCATCGCTACGCTGCCGACGCTCCTCAAGGTCCTGCGCAAACTGGTACTGGAACTCGACGAAGCCCCCAAAGCCCAGACGCTGCGCGAAGCGTGTGAGCGCCGGCTTGGAGAAGTCTGCCCCATTGGCAATCTCCGTCACGCTGCTGTTGGCAAACAAATCGGGAAACTTGCGGATGGCCTCGTAGATGGCGCGGTCGGTCTTTGAGAAGGACGAGGTGCTCGTGTCCATGAGCTCGATAGTGTTCATGGGTGCTCCAATCTGTTTCCACCAGTATAGTGGGAGATACTGAGATTGAAACGTATTTCATTTATGAGCGTCTTAAAACAAGGTAGCGGTTGAGGTTGCCCTCTTTGCCGTCAGCTGAGAAGCGCGCGATCTCTTGCGCCTTTGAAGACACCGTTGCCGACAGCTCGTCTAACTCGCTTTCCGAGAAGTCATGGCAGTAGCGCAACACGTCGATACGATCTTGCCAGCCGAGCAGGTAGTCGCCTTTGCCCAACCCCTCAAGGCCCCATTGTTCCGAAGCCCACGCGGTCACCTCGCGCGCCTTCTTCAGAAGGCGCGGGCTATGGGAGAGCTGCCAAAACGACAGGGCGATCAGCCCGCCAGGTCGCACCGCGTCAACCAGGGCGTTCAGGATGTCTTTCCTGTACTTAGGCTCAGGCACATGGTGCATGAAGCCAAAGGATGCCGCCAGGTCGCACCCCCAAACATCAAGCAGCTCTGACAAGTCTGAACCCGCATAGAGCGCTTCCATAACATCGAGGTGTTGGTAATGGACGGTGATGCCGGGGGTGTCTGCCACGGCGGCCAAGCTGTCGCACTCGTCGCAGGCAAAGGCATCGAGGTGGGCGTGAGGAAAGGAGTCTGCAAGAAACCTCTCGAAGCGCAGATTGCCACACGCAAGATCAAGGATCTTGAGAGACGCTCCATCAGCAAGAGGACCCGCCTCGTCGGCCACGCGCCGCCAACCCTGCCACGGGGCTTCGCGCGTGGCGGAGAACGAGGTTGCCACCTCCTCATAGAACTCGCGCGTGAGCTGCGAGAGCGTCTGTGCCGTCTTGTCATCCATAGCTGCAAGTATAGACACACTTCGGCTTCTCGCCGTTATACTGTTCGCTATGGAAGACGCACTCTTGGAGATAATCGCTGCCATAAAGGCAGGAAACAAAAAGCTTGATGACGATTGGCTCGAGGCCCTCGCACGCAGGCATAACCGCAAGGCGGCAAGCAGGGACCGCGCCGTTGCAAAACGGCGGCTCCTCCCCTATTACCTCAACGTGCGCGAGCATGATCACGAACGCTGGAAGGCCTGGAACGTAGACCCCGAGACCGAGGCAAAGCTCATCCGCCTGCTCAAGATGAAGCCTCGGCGCACCGCCTCGGGCGTAGCCACCATCACCGTCATCACCAAGCCGTGGCCCTGCTCCAGCGACTGCCTGTACTGCCCCAACGACGTGCGCATGCCCAAGAGCTACCTTGCAAACGAGCCTGCCTGTCAGAGGGCAGAGCACAACTTCTTTGACCCCTATCTTCAGGTGAAGTCGCGCCTCTACGTGCTTGAGCAGATGGGTCACGTGACAGACAAGGTCGAGCTCATCGTGCTCGGCGGGACCTGGAACGACTACCCGGAAGAGTACCAGCGCTGGTTTGTGCGCGAGCTCTTTCGCGCAGTCAATGATGATACCCCCTACCTGGGAGGACCCGAGCTGCCTGCATTTGCCGAGGTAGTTGGTGTCAATAATGGTGACGTGCACACCACCTCCGCCCGCAGTGCCTTTTATGCAGAATGCGGCATCCCCTCTGACGCTGACGCCCTGGCCTTGGCGGCGGCACCCGTGCAAGGCCTCGTCAACGCCGGCAGGCTCTCGTACAACCAGGCGGTCCGAGAACTCATGGAGTCTGCCTCCTGGCACGCAGCAGCGCGCATACAGCAGGCAAGCTGGGAAGATGTGGAGCGAGAGCATCACATAAACGAGGATGCTCGCAGGCGCGTGGTGGGGCTTGTCATCGAGACACGCCCTGACCTCATCACCGTCGAATCCGCACGAACTATGCGACGCCTGGGCTGCACCAAGATCCAAATGGGCATCCAGAGCCTTGACGACGAGATTCTGGCAGCAAACCACCGCATGGTGACATCGTCGCAGATTGCGCGTGCCTTTGCGGTTCTTCGGACGTTTGGCTTCAAGATCCACGTGCACTTCATGGCCAACCTGCTCGGGTCGACGGTTGCGTCCGACGAGGCAGACTACCTCCGGCTTGTGAGTGACCCGCGCTTCTGCCCCGACGAGGTCAAGCTGTATCCGTGCGCGCTGGTGGAAAGCTCGCACCTTATGGAATCCTACGCAAGCGGTACATGGCAGCCCTATACGCACGAACAGCTTGTTGACCTGCTCGTTCAAGACGTACTGGCCACCCCCGCCTACGTGCGCATCTCGCGCATGATCCGCGACATCTCGGCCACGGATATCGTGGCGGGAAACAAGAAGACCAACCTGCGCCAGATGGTGGAGATGCATCTTGCGGACCGTATGGACGAGGTGAGGGAGATCCGCATGCGCGAGGTTGCGACCAGCGACGTTCGGCTCTCGGATCTTCATCTTGACTGCGTGCATTATCAGACCAGCACCGCGGAGGAGCACTTCCTGCAGTGGGTTGACGACGGTGACCACATCGCGGGCTTCTGTAGGCTCTCGCTGCCCTCACAGAGCGCGATTGCTCATGAGCTTGGAGAAGACGCCTCGCCCCTTTCTCCGTTTACTGCCATGATTCGCGAGGTCCATGTCTACGGCCGCGTGGCGGGCCTCGGGTCGACCGAACAAGGTGCCGCCCAGCACGCAGGGCTCGGCAGGGCGCTTGTCGAGGAGGCCTGTGCGCACGCCCGTGCCGCAGGCTTCACGTCAATCGCAGTCATCAGCGCCATCGGGACGCGCGGCTACTATCGCATGCTCGGTTTTCGCGATGCGGGCCTCTACCAGATACGCGCTCTGTAGGGGACGGGAGTCACGTCCATGGCAAGACAAGGCAGTAAGCCCCCAGAAACCCTCGAGGACGTCCTGACGCTCGAAGAACAGATTGATCTGTCCATCTGCGGCATTTCGCTTGCAGGTCCGGAGGAGTCCCGCTTCAAGCACCTTGGCGCTCACGACTCCACGCCGACACCCTACTTTGTCTTGGAGGAGCTGTTCTCCTTCTACGCCTTTGACGACACGTCCCACCTGTTGGATGTCGGGTGCGGAACGGGAAGGGCGCTGGCACATTTTGTGCGCGAAGCCTTTCCGGGAAGAGCTACGGGCATCGAGCTTGACCCCGCGCTGGCAAACACGGCACGGCAGTGGGCAGAAAGGCACCCCAACCTGCGCATTATCGAGGGCAACGTGTTGGACCTTGACCTTTCGCCCTATAGCGACTTCTATCTCTTTAACCCCTTTGACCAAGGGATCCTCCAGCAGTTTATCGAGATGGCCGAGATCCAGGTCCCCCGCGCGTTCACCCTTGTCCATATGTCTGACAACGGTGATACCTGGCGCTACGTGGGACGTCCCGGATGGACCGAGGTCGCGTCCGGGACGTTCTCAAACTACCCCAGCAGTAGGGGCAGGGCTATAGAGGTGTACGACTGGCCGCAGCACTATACCGTCTGGCATCACGAGCCAGGCTGGTAGGCAAAGGCGGGCCTAGTAGATCTTGTCCTCGAGGTTATAGCGCGGCAGCTCGTCTCTCAGGTCTCTGAGCATTCTGATGGAATCGTCAAAGTCCGAACTGATATCCATCTCAGACGACGAGACCTCAAGCGTGGCAACCGTCCTCTCGTAGGCGGCAAGGCATTCCTCGGTCTTCTGGATGGCTTCCTGCACCTTGGCAAGGTCTCTTTGATAAGCCTGGAAATAGATATCCTTGGCGGCTTCGGAGGAGTTTGCCTTCTTGAGCGTGCCCACGAGGTCGTTGCGCTCACAGAAGGCAAAGATTGACTCGATCTCGCCACTGATCTGCTCGTACGCCTCTTCTAGGGGCGGCGCGATCCGCGCCCGCGCCAGCTCGCTCGAAAGACGCGTGTTCAGCGCCTCGACACACTGTTGATGCGCCGTGCCGAGCCGCTGCTCCATCTTTCTGAGAGCCTCCCTTTCCTTTGCGGGACAGCCCTTTCGGGTGCTGGCGGGAAGCGCCTTGCCAAAGCGCCCACCCTGGACTCCCGAAAGGCGCTTTCTCGCAAACCTAAAGACAGTGAAACCCAAGGCAAAGGGCACGACGACCCACGCACCAAACACAGCGGCTATGGTCAACCACACCAACAACCAGGACATTGCTAACTCCCTTGCCCTTCGGAACGTGTTGTCCCAAGTCGAGAGCCTCCACGATGCTCCCCGAGGGGAGCGCACATCAACCGACACCCAACGCTATCTGAATGGTACCCAAGCTATCTTACGCATAGTCGCCATCACGAGATGCCCTTTCCGAAATGCCCTGCAATTCCAGAAGGGCATCCTCCCGTCTTGCCGCGGAACTGGTGCGCCATGCGTCATGCCTGTCAAGCGCCTGGGCAAGCTCGCGAAGGGAATCCTGAAGGGCCTCCATACCAGCCTGGCCATCGGTTGCACCATCCCGGTCATCACCAGATACCTCATGAGGGCGACGCAGCATTGTTGCCACGTCCAGAGCGTGCCTGGTCGCAAACGTCACAAGCCGCATGTTTTGAAGGAGCGCATCGTTCGTCTCCCTCAGAATCGAAAGGGACAGAGCCGCCTGCTGATTGACGGCGTTCAAGGCCTGAAGAGCACCGCGGTGCTGTTCGAGGTAAAAGAGCACCTCGCTTTCAGCAAAGCGCACCACGTCGGACATGTCTGCATTTGCCCTTGCCTCGTTCACGGCAGCAACGAGCGCCGACTCAAAGGCATCGGCGAGGGCAATGTCTCTCGTGATCTGGTCGCGCTCTGCCCGAATGTCCGCCTCAAACCCATCCAAGGCCACCTCGCTTTGCCTAAGGGACTCGGCTGAGCCAGACAGCGAGGCGACCATGGCCTCGAGCTCCTCGCGCGACGCGTTCAGGCGATCGAGCTTCTTCTTTGAGAAGCCAAAGAGCCTGCCCACGATTCCCTTCTGGCCGCGACCAGATTTGGGCAAGCCAAGCTGCCGAACCTTGACGGCCAGCCTCTGCATGTCAGCCATGGCTTTCGAGTTGTTCGCGTCTGCCCACGCAAGCGAACGCAGCTGCTTGCCGAGCATCCTGCTCCTTGTCGCAGAGATGCCGCCTTCCCCAAACTGGTCGACCGTCTGTCGGGCACGCGAGCGAGACATGCGGTCGGTAAGATCCACCGCCATGACGATGCGGGCAAGGCGCGCACCCTCCTGCTCAGTCTGGGAGCTCACCTCAGCAGTCACGCAGCGATCCTTTACCTCACGGTTCTCCGTATCGAGCCTCGGTTCCCTCAATCGCTTCCCTTCGCCCAACCAGCTACAAGCCAAACCCATGGACTAGTGTACCCGTTGGGGACATTTCCCCAAGACGGGGGCTGGCACGCCCTTGAGGAAAGATATGATGTCATGGCAGGAAGAAGGTCACACAGACCGGTGGATGCGGAGGTCAACATGCTCGAAGTCGGAACCAAGGCGCCAGAGTTTTCTTTGCCCGATCAAGACGGCGTTATGAGGAGCCTTGCCGACTGGCGAGGGCAGAAGGTGGTGCTTTACTTCTACCCCAAGGACATGACGAGCGGATGCACCAGCCAGGCATGTTCGTTTGGCGAGATGTATCCGCAGTTTCGCGAGAAGGGCGCCGTGGTCGTTGGCGTGAGCAAAGATACCGTCGAGTCACATAAGCGCTTCCAGGAGAAGCACGGCCTTCCCTTCACGCTCCTTGCTGACCCCGAGATGGAGGTTCTGAAGGCATACGAAGTGCTGGTGGAGGGTCTCACCAAGACGGGACGCATCTCGCGCAAGGTGGTCCGCACCACCTACCTTATTGACGAGGAGGGTGTCATCGTGCGTGCCTTTGGCAAGGTGAAGGCCAAGGACAACGCCGCCCAGATGCTCGGTGAGCTGGAGTAGCATCTGACTCACAAGGGTCCCACCCCTTTGAGTCAGGAGACGGTACGCCAGTAGGCGGCCTTGGACGTGTTGGCCGGAATGTCTGGCGTGCCCTTCTCGCACCAGTTGGCAAGCATGTCCATCATCTCGTGGAACTGCTGAACAGAGAGGCTTTCCCTGAAGGCATCCAGAAGGCCCTCCCTGTCGTTGTCCGCAACGTCCGCAGCACCATTGCCCACGGCGCAGTCCAGCCAATACAGGGCGGCAAGATCGCTCTTCTGCAGGCCAGCCCCAGCGTTATAGAGCACGGCCAGCTGGTATTGCGCATACCCATCGTTGCAATATTCCGCAGCTGCCCGGTATGCCTTTGCGGCATGGGCATACTCTTCCCTCTCAAGGAGCGTACTGGCAACCGCCATGAGGCCATGGTCGACTTCCAGCCCTTGGTCGTCAGCCTCGGGATAAACCCTTGACACGAACACGGCCATCGCAGCATACAGATCCGCCGGCGACTTGTCTTCGATACCTTCGCAGATATAGTCAAACAGGCACTTGCCGCACAGCTTGCCAGCGCGGGCGTTTCCCAGAAGCTCCGCCTGATGAAGGAGGCGCGCTGCTTCCACAAAGTCCCGCTTGGTGCCTAAACCACGGGCATTAAGGCTGCCCAGGTTATAGAATGCGGTCACGTTGGGCTCAAGCTTAAGGATGCTTGCGTAGGCCTCCACCGCCGACTCGTAGTCCTTCGCGTTGAGCGACACCTGCCCAAGCGTGAGGAGTGACCGCACGGCCTCCTCTTGGGTCATGGGCTCGCTGCGTGGCTCGCGACCAAGGAAGCGCGACACTTGCCCCAGGTAATACCGCTTGTGTGAACCACTGCTTGAGATTGGTGTATTTCCTTGCGTATCAGCGGCACCCATCTTGGTCCTCCGCACTCGTTGCCCATTTCACGCAACCATTATGCACGCAAAGAAGCCCGACGGGCGATACAAAGGGGCGTACCGACCTTATAGTTCAACCTTTCGATCTATGCTAAAGAGCGCCTCGTGTCTTGGACACTCGACGCCCCTTGGTTCTGCCAACAGGAAAAGGGGTTCTAGAACATCACGCGAGCGCATACCTTCGTGAGGAGCCCCGACCTTTGGCTACCACAACGTTCTGGTCAATAAGTTTGCGCAGATGCTCCCTCACGGATGTGGTGCTTGCCCCAATCGCAAAAGTTATGTCGGCAGACGAAAGCGAGCCTCTTTCGCCAAGGCTCTTGATGATCTTTTCCTCGGGGGTCGTGGGAATGTCCAAAGGCTCATAGCACTCAAGCATCTGGCCCGCTCCTTCAGCAAGGGAGTAGTAGTATTTGCCATCCTGATACTCCTCTATAAGAAATCCTTCCTTAACGAGCTCGGAAAGAACGGTGTACCAGTCTGCGCGAAGGTTTCCTGGATATACCCCGCGCTTAATCTCATCACAGGTAGCTGGACCATGCATCAGTAGAATCTTTGCTATTTGCGGCCTTTCCTCAATCCCTATTGCACGATTAACGATAGTTGACACCTTGCTCCCGCTTACCACGTGGTTCAAAACCGTGGTCATACGTTCTCTCGCAGCTTCGCTTGCAAGTGGATCCGCTTCCTTTGCCTTTTCTACTAGATCGAGGCCGATGTCCTCAAAGTATGTCCTGTAATCATCGGCGCCAAGGACATAGTCGAGTTCGTAGCCATAGATTCCACCGACCAAATACTTGTCGCCATATATGCACGCATATAGCTGACCCACTGGACCAATGGGAGTCTGGCCATTCTTTCTAGCGTGCGTTCCGCGCACAGCACATACGTAGGAGATATCACCTCCAAGGAGTGAGACCGGCCCCTCATAGTCAGAGAAGTCAAAGGCTTCTATGGCATCCCGGATTCCGGCAGCCTCGGCAAGACTCGCAATCGGTAGATAGCGTTCCCAGCGTCCCATGTTCTTCTCCCCTCATCCTTGGCGCAGTGCGCACATCTGCAGTAAGTGAGAAATATATCACAGTTTGCCTATACAAAGGCTCAGCTGTGATATATTTTTCTCTTTTTTTGGAGCATAGGGCCCTCGTCAGGCGCATATCGCGCAAAAGGAAGGCGTAGACAAATGAAGCCACCCATGCTCACCCGTTCCAGCACAAGCCCCTCCCGACGTTCTGCATCACGAAATGAGGAAGCTTGAAGCTGCGGCTTCCTGCAGATACACCGATGCCTTCGATTGACTGGTGGGTGTCCTTCCAGCCGCGGTGCTCGTCCGGCGTCATCTCCCCCGCGTCGAGCTGCTCGCGGCGCCTGCCCCAGCCGCGCAACGCCTTCGTGAGGTCGATACTAGTCAGCTCCACGGTGAGCCCCGCGGGATCCCCCGCGCCGTTGGGCACGAGGCGAGCTGCCCAACTCATGTACATCGGAGTTAGCGGGGCCAGCGCGCTACCTATCGCGTCCGTGCATCCAAGGGGCTGTGGGGCCATACCCTCCACAGTCCCTTTGACTTCCTTCGCTCGCTGCCCCATCGCGACTTGAGCCATCTGATTGCCACTTCGTTCATCAGATGGCGCAAGATCGCCGCGCACGGGGGAGCCCCCGTGGCCCCTATCGAAAAGCCCTCGAGTGTCCACGGCGTGGTCGGCCGTCACACTCTAAGCAACCTGATGCCTCTTGAACGCCCTCATAGCCAGAGGAGTGAACGCCACGAGCATGGCACCGTAGAGAACAGCCAGCACCGTGGGAAGGTCGGCCACGAGTGGCCCCGCCGCATACGACACCATGTAGTCGTACGCGTAGCTCAGTCCGGTGAAGGGCGTGAGCAGCGCTATCTTCGCGGCTGGCGTCATGAACAGCCCGAGCACGCCCATGAAGACGAACGCCATGGTGATGGCGGCGACTGGCATGGTGGAGCGAACCTTCGAGGAGATGAGCAGGGCCAGCGCCGACATCCCGAGCGCCACCAGGTACCCGAGCGCGTACGCCAGCACGACCGCCTGCCCCACTGTAAGTGGGTAGGGAACGTCAAGCCCCTGTGAAACCTGCAGAGGCAGATCCCAGCCGTCTGCACCGTAGAGCACGACTCGCAAGCCGATGACGAGCCCCGCGAGCAGAAGCCAATATGCAGTCGTGAAGATGAGGGACGCCGCGACCTTCGCGGCCGGTAGCGCGCGCTTGCCCTGGCGTGTGGGCAGTACGATGGCAGCTGTGCGGTCACGGTACTCACCAGCAAACACGCCCGAGAGGGCAATGCAGACGGCAACCACCGCCAAGCCCGAGAAGGCCTTCCACTCAAGCACGTCATGCCAGCCCTGCATATAGCCCCACTCCATCGGCCAGGAGATTCCATCCTCGAGGTTGCGCCAGTAGGCCTTCTCGACATCCGAGTAGCGGAAGTAGCCCCAGAAGCCCTGGTCGAGCGCGCCTTCCATCCTCGCCTCGGCACCGTCCTTGAGGCTGGTCGCGCGGGGGCTCGCGGAGTCAAGCGTGCCCACGACCTCCATGTAGTAGTCGTCCTCGGCAACGGCCCTCGTCTGCTGCCAGAACTCCAGGCCGTACGTGCCGATGATCTGCTGGTTATCGAGCTCGTGGAGGCCAGGAGTGTCCTCGATGAGCTGGTTGGCGGCGTCGAGCGTCGCAGCGTCGGCGGCGACCCTCTCGTCGGTAAGCAGTCCTGCATGCGACTCCTGGAGGGTCCGATAAGACTGCTGCGCCTCGGCGCCGTGGGTGACCTCGCCGGTGAAGAAGTCGCGCGTCACGCTCGTCGTGTAGTTGAGCACCGTCAGCGCCAGGAGCATCGCCAGCACGAGTACGCACGACACCATGCCCGCCCTGTTGCCCAGGATCTTCCTGAGCTCGAACCTTATGAGCGTTCCCATGTCATTCCCCCTAACGCCCGTCGCCGTCGCGGAACACGAGCAGGTACAGGTCCTCCAGCGTCGGCTCGACGGCCGAGGCCCCCGCCATGGGCGGCTCGTCGGCCACCACGCGCACGACCGCGTGGCCGTCGGCGGCGTAGCGTACGTTGGCGACCTGCATCTGCGCGGCCATCTCCTCGGCGCGGTGCGCCTCCACGTGGCACTCCCACACCTTGCCCGTGGCCTGGGCAACCACCTGCTCGGGCGTACCGTCGAGCACGAACGAGCCCTGCCGCATCACGAGGATGCGGTTGGCTATGAACTCCACGTCGCTCACGATGTGGGTGGAGAGGATGACGACCTTGTCCTGCGCGAATCCGGCGATGAGGTTGCGGAAGCGCACGCGCTCCTTGGGGTCGAGGCCCGCCGTGGGCTCGTCGAGCACGAGGATCGCCGGGTCGTTGATCATGGCCTGCGCGATGCCGAGGCGCTGCCTCATGCCGCCACTGAACGTCTTCACCTTGCGCCGCGCATCGTCTGCCAGGCCCACCTCCTCGAGGAGATCCATGCTGCGCGCGCGGCCATCTCTGCTTGAAAAACCCTTGAGCGTCGCCATGTAGCGCATGAAATCGAGCGCCGTGAAGTCCGGGTAGTAGCCGAAGTCCTGCGGCAGGTAGCCGAGCAGCGCCCGGTACTCGTCGCCAAGCTCCTGCGCGTCACGCCCGTCGAGCAGGATCTGACCGCCCGTGGGCCGCAGCACGTCGCATACCATGCGCATGAGCGTGGTCTTGCCCGCGCCGTTGGCGCCGAGAAGCCCCGTCACGCCGGGTGTGAGCGTCGCCGACACGCGGTCCACGGCGATCCTCGCCCCAAACTGCTTGGTCAGCCGGTCCAATGTGAGTTCCATATCGTCAATCCTTGTCTAGTTGTAGGTCCTTGCCAGATGCGGGGAGAAGGCGTCGAGGCCTTCGCGCGCGGCCCGCAGGGTCATAGCGACCTCGCGCACAAGCCAGGCGAGGGCCGCCGCTGCGGCTGCCGCCCACGAGGAGAGCGACGCGTGCGCGTAGAGGTCCGGCACCGTGCTTGCGAGTGCCAGGAGCGCCACCGAGCACGCGACCGCCAGGGCGGCGCAGAGCGACGGAGCAGTATCTGGAGTCGCCTTGCGCAGCGCAATGAGTGAGCCCGCGCAGGAGAGGAAGAACGGCGGGCAGGCCCAGAGCGCCACGTCAAAGGCGGAGGCGTCGACCGCAGGTGCCGCCGCACCCACCATGAGGGCGACCGCCAGCGCCGACGAGCACCCCAGCACGATGAGCCGCGCCACCAGCACGCTGGCCGCGTTGCGGGGGCATGCGTACTCCAGCTCGGCCACCCGGTGCAGCTTGCTCGCGTGCATGGTGGGCACGCCCACAAGCACGCACACCGCCGAGAGGATCCCAACACAGACCTTCGTCGAACCTGCGTCACCGGCTACGTACGCCACCACGCACATGAGCACGACGAGCGCGGCCTGCGCCGCCCACGTCCACGCGGGGATGTAGCGCGCCTGGGACGCGACGAACTCGGCCGCCCCCATATGGCAAGGCTGGGTCCGGCGCATCCGGACGTCCTCGGCCACCATGGCGGAGGCAATGGCGTCGATTGCGTCGCCGCTCGCCGCCTTGCGTTGGGCGGCGTAGTGCCGCGCCAGCTCCGCTTCGAGCCTCGCGCGTCCGACCTCACCCATCAAGACCACCTTCTTCCAGCTCCTCTTCGAGCATCTTCAATGCGGCGTTTATGCGCCTCCTCGCGGAGAAGCGGCTTATGCCAAGCGCTTGGGCCACCTCGCCCACGCCGAGCCCCGATCCGTAGCGCAGCTCCACGGCCTCACGCAGACCGTCTGGCAGCTTGCCCAATGCCTCGTCGAGCTCGACCTCCCGCTCGCTCCGCTCTTCGTCGGCCACCTCGAAGTCGAGGCTCACCGTCTCCAGCCTGCGCTTGCGGCTCGCGTCAACGCAGACGCTCCTCGCTATCCGCATGAGGTAGGCGATGGGCCTGCCGCGCTCGGCGTAGCCTTGTGTGCGCACGAAGCGCAGGAACGTCTCCTGTGCGAGGTCGGCCGCGTCGTACCCTGCGGGCGCGTGGCGTCTGCAGTACGCCAGCACCTCGCCGTAGCACTCCTCGGCAATCTTGCGCGCCCGGTCCGGACCCAGGCTCTCAGGGCTGTTCCTCGGCAAGCCCAATCACCTCCTCTACCTACTACAACGTAAGGGCCGCCCAAAATGTGCGGCCCTTACTAAAAAGATTTCGAGAACTTGCTCAACTCCGTATCACCCTTGGATACGCGCTCGCGAATCAGCCTTCAGCACGGAATCGACCGTCCGAATCGGACGCTTTTCCGTTCGATCAACGGCCGATTCTCCGGACAAAGGAAGCAGTAACGTGAGCGTCGTGCGTTTGGGCCGTAGGCCACCTCATAGCTTGGCTCACCGTACCCGGCCCACTCCCAGCCGTCGAAGCTTTTGGTCAATTACATATCATCTTCGTGCTGCGCCAGAAACACGCGTTTCTGGGCTTCAATTTCTGCGCGCAGTTCCTCCTCGTCGGGAAGGTAGAGCTTGTACTTGCTCATAAAGAGCTGCTCGCTGCCACGCATCACGGAGTAACGGGCAATATCCTCGTCGGTCTCAGCGCACAGAACGATGCCCAAGGTGGGACTGTCGCCCTCGTTGCGCCTGAGATCGTCGTACATGCGCACATACATGTCCATCTGGCCCACGTCCTGGTGCGTGATTCTGCTTGCCTTGAGGTCTATGAGCACGAAGCAGCGCAGGATGTAGTTGTAGAAGACCAGGTCGATGTAGAAGTCGTCCCATTCGGTGCGGATGTGCTGCTGTCGCGCTACAAAGGCATAGCCCTTCCCCAGCTCGAGCAGGAACTGCTGCAGGTTGTCCAGTATGGAGCTTTCCAAGTCAGACTCGTGGATGTGAGGGTCTGCTGGCAATCCGAGGAACTCCATGACCATGGGGCTCTTCACGAACGCGAGCCGCTCGGCCCTCTCCAAAGCGCTGGAGGAGAGAGCCTCACTTTGGCTCAGCTCGACACCACTAGACAGCATGCGTTCGCAGTACTGGCTGGAAATGTTTCGGGAGAGCTGCTTGACGCTCCAGCCCTGGCTAGCGGCTTCCCGCTCGTACCACGCACGGGCTTCGTCGTTTTGCACACGCAAGAGTTCCCGATAGTGTGTCCAAGTGAGAAGAACGTGAGATTGTCCACTTGCTGCGTGGACAATCTCCGGGAACATCCGGTAGAACTGAACGTACTGGTACAAGCTCGTTCTTGTGTAGCCCTTTCCGTAGGTTGCCGTCAGCTCTTTGGCCAGCATTGGCACTACCTTGCGACCGTATAGCTCCAGGCGCGTGTCCCCGCCCAGCTCCTCCTCGGCGATGCGCCTGCCCAGAAGCCAGTTTCGTACCACGAGCGCCACGTTGACGGCCTGATGGGCGCTGCGCTGCGCAGAGTCGATGATGAGCTTGGCGTCTTCGATGAGGTCGCCGGTGTTTCCGTACTCGATACTGCCACCGATCTGTTGGATTTCGTTCACGCAGATCACCCCGCTTTGCCACCGTCCTATCACCAGCTTTGATTCTACCAACCACGTCGGACAGAAAAGAATCCTGCCACTGCTGTCGTTTGGCCCATCTGCCTGCGTGAGTATCGTTTGAGTACCAGCGGGATGGGTTTCGCTCCTTTAGGGCGACTCCGTGAGTACCAGCCTCATTGGCGCTGGTCATCAGCACATTATCGTGAGGCTGCTCGGGTATAGCGGAGCAAGATACCCTTACCAGGTCTCTTCAACTGGGCAAACACGCATCATGCCTGAAGGAGCGAGCCGACAGCCTCTCCACTGGCTTACAGGTTCAAGAACGCAAGACGGCACACCAGATGGACCAGAGCCCACCAGATGCGCCGTCAAATCAGCCTCACGATAATGTGCTGAGCTATTCCCACTCTATCGTCGCGGGAGGCTTGGGTGTGATGTCGTACACCACGCGGTTGATTCCCGCCACCTCGCCCACGATGCGCCCACTGATGCGCGCGAGCACGTCGTAGGGCAGGCGCGCCCAATCGGCGGTCATGGCGTCGGCGCTCTCCACCGCACGTAGGATGACCGGACGCGCGTAGGTGCGCTCGTCGCCCATCACGCCCACACTCTTGATGTCGGGCAGCACGGCAAAGTACTGCCAGCAGCTGTGCTCGCTGTTGCGATCACCCGTCTTCTGGAACAGGTCCTCGTTGTAGGCGTCCAGCTCCTCGCGCACGATGGCGTCGGCCGCGCGCAAGATGCCAAGCTTCTCGGGCGTGACCTCGCCGATGATGCGAATGGCAAGCCCCGGTCCCGGGAACGGCTGGCGATAGACCATCTTGGCCGGCAGGCCCAGCGCCACGCCCAGCTCGCGCACCTCGTCCTTGAAGAAGTGGTCCAAGGGCTCAATGAGGTCAAAGTGCACGCCTTCGGGGAAGGGAATCAGGTTGTGGTGGCTCTTGATGGTGCTGGCCTTGCCGCCCGTCTTGCGCGCGCCGCTTTCGATGATGTCAGGGTAGATGGTCCCTTGTGCCATCCAGCGCACGCCGTCCAACCGCTGCGCCTCCTCAAAGAAGACGCGCCAGAACTCGGTGCCAATGCGGCGGCGCTTCTCCTCAGGATCAATGACGCCCGCAAGCAGCTGTGCATAGCTCTCCTCGGCATGCACGTGCACGAGCGGCATGTTGAACTGGTCGCGGAAGACCTCTTCCACCATCTCGGGCTCGCCAGCGCGGAGCATGCCATGGTTCACGAAGACGCAGGTAAGCTGGTCGCCAATCGCACGGTGAACCAGCGCCGCCACCACGCTGGAGTCCACGCCACCCGACAGGCCCAGAATCACACGGTCCTTGCCCACCTGCTCACGGATCTGCGCGACCTTTTCTTCGATGATGCCCTCCATGGTCCAGCTGGGCTCCAGACGGCAGACACCAAAGAGGAAGTTCTCGAGCATGCGGCGGCCATAGGCGCTGTGGCGCACCTCGGGATGGAACTGAGTGGCGTACAGCTTGCGCTCCGCGCATTCCATGGCCGCAATGGGACAGACGTCGGTATGAGCCGTGACAGTAAAGCCATCGGGTACGCGGCTCACCGCGTCGCGATGGCTCATCCACACGGTCTGCTCGCCCGGCGTGGACATCAAGAGCTCAGACGAGCCGTCACGCACCAGCTCCGCCGGGCCATATTCGCCCTTCTCGGCATGCGCGACCTCACCGCCCAGCGTCACCGCCATAATCTGGTGCCCATAACAAAAGCCCAGAACGGGAAGGCCCAGGTCAAAGATGGCTGGGTCCACACGCGGGGCATCCTCGGCATAGACGCTGGCAGGACCGCCCGAAAGAATGAGCGCCGATGGCGCCATCTGGGCAAGCTCTGCAGCACTGATGTCGCAAGGCACCAGCTCGGAATACACGTGTAAGTCACGCACACGACGAGCGATGAGCTGGCCATACTGGGCGCCAAAGTCGAGAACCGCAACAAACTGTCTGGGATGGACAACCTCCATAGTTACCCCCAAGCTCCCACCCAATGAGAACCATCACATGATAGGTCAGCTGACGGTAGCATTTCTGACGCGCACACATCTCGTAACCTCTTCGTGCCGACCGTATGAAATTGTCATAAGTCGCAGGTAAAACATGCCAAGCAATCTTGTGCTTGTGTGGATACGGCAAGATGTGAGTTGTGCTAGGCATCCCTTTGGCGGAAAATACGGAAGTCTATGGAGCAGCCTCAAACGGACGCTCCAAATGGGCATGAACAGCCCAACACAGGGGAGGCGCACGCCTCCACGATCAAGGGGGACTCTTGGCCGCAGCAAAGCATAGAGCCATCACGAGCGCCGAGCACAGCAAGCAGTCGAGTCTGATTGGCGCGCGCCACGCATCGAGCGCTGACATCGTTGAAGACGAGGCGGAGGGTGCAAGCTCTCCCCTCTCGCGCAATAACTCTGTCGCCCACTATTCCGCCATGCGCCGCAAGGGCACACGCCGCACCATCCTGAGGAGCATCCTCGTGGTGTTCCTTGTCGCTCTCCTGGGCTTCGGCGGACTCGCATGGGCATACATCAACAACATCAACCAGCGCCTCACCGCAGGGGCAAACCAGGACCTCCTGAGCATCCTTGCGGAGCGCGACAAGCCGAGCGATCCGTTCTACATGCTTCTCTTGGGTGTCGACAAGGGCGAGGAGCGCGTTGAGGAAGAAGGCGAGGAGTACTGGAACTACCGCGCCGACACCATCATCCTTGCGCGCATCGACCCGCAGGACGTCAAGGTCACGCTCGTCTCCATCCCGCGCGACACCTACGTCGACATGGGCTATAACGGCCAGTCCAAGATCAACTCCGCGTACAGCTATGGCGGTCCCAGCTACATGGTCGAGGTCGTGCAGGAGTTTGCCGGCGTACCCATCTCGCACTACGCTGAGATCGACTTTGATGCCTTTGTCGCCATCGTCGACAAGATTGGCGGCATCGACGTCACCCTTCCCGTCCCCATCAGCGACCCCGATTTCACCGGCCTTGAGCTTTCGGCTGGCACCCATCACCTCAACGGCTGGGACGCGCTCATGCTCTGCCGCTCTCGCCATGCCTACGACGAGTATGGTGGCGGCGACTTCTACCGTGCCGCCAACCAGCGCATGGTCATCTCCGCCATTGCACGCAAGATTCTTGCAAGCGACCTGGTCACCATGTCGGGAACCATCTCCACCCTTGCGGACTATGTCACGACCGACATGGACCTGGGCACCATCTTGGGCCTTGCCGCCCAGATGAAGGACATCAACATCGACGAGAACTTCTATTCTGGCCAGGAGCCCACCATCTCCACCTACTACGACGACCTCTGGTACGAGATCTGCGACACCGAGGCGTGGCAGGAAATGATGAGGCGCGTCGATGCGGGTCTTCCGCCGTATGCAAGCGAGGAGGACGACTTCACCGCAGGCATCGCAGGCTCCATCAGCACCACGGGAGAGCAGCAGTATGGCGGCAGCGTCGTTGCCGAAAACGAGCCTGACTACAGCGGAACGGTCTCGGTCCTGAACGGCACGGACTACGACGGCCTTGCCACCGGCGTGGCTGAGGACCTCTCCTCACGGGGCTTCGAGGCCACCGCGGACTCGGCGGCGAGCATGTGGGACTACACCGTCATCGTCTACAACGGCGATGACTCAGAGAGCAAGGCAAAGGCCATCGCGGATGTCCTCGGCGGCAACCCGACCATCATCTCCAATGATGGCTCCTACCCGACCAACGCCAACGTGATCGTCATCCTTGGCCTGGATCAGGTTTACTACTAGGAGCTCTAGGCGACAGTTCTTAGCGCCACACAAGCAGGGAGCCGGCTCGTAACGTTACGAGCCGGCTCCCTGTCTTTTCCGCTTATTTAACGGTACTCGCTAGGCGAGATGCCCCTTTGCCGTGATGACGTCTATGACGCTGTCGACGTAGCGTTCGCACACCTCGTCAGAGCCAGCCTCGACCATGACGCGGATGACGGGCTCGGTGCCCGACTCACGCACGAGGATGCGGCCCTCGTCCCCAAGCTCATCCGCGACCTTCTGGACGGCAGCCTGGACATCCGGATCATTCTGGGCCTCAGGCTTGCTCTTCACGCGGACGTTCTTCAGCACCTGGGGATAGAACACCACCGGCGCCGCCAGCTCGCTTAGGGGCTTGCCCTTAGCGATCATGACCTCCATGATCTTGAGGCTTGTCAGAATGCCGTCGCCCGTCGTCTCGTACTTGGAGAAGATGATGTGGCCAGACTGCTCGCCGCCGATGCAGTTGCCGGTCTCGGCCATGTTCTCCCATACGTACTTGTCGCCCACGGCGGTCTTGTCATACTCGATGCCCACGAGGTCAAGCGCCTTGTAGAGGCCAAAGTTGCTCATGACGGTGGTGACGACCTTGTTGTTGATGAGCTTTCCGCGCTCCTTCATGTACAGGCCGTAGATGTACAGCACGTGGTCGCCCGTTACGACGTTGCCGTTCTCGTCGACCGCGATGCAGCGGTCAGCGTCGCCGTCATAGGCAAAGCCCACGTCAAGGCCATTGTCAACGACAAACTTCTGCAGGTGCTCGATGTGCGTGCTACCGCAGTCGGTGTTGATGTTGAGGCCGTCGGGAGCGTCGCTCATGACGTAGGTCTTGGCACCCAGGGCGTCAAACACGTGCTTGGCGATCTGCCAAGCTGAGCCGTTTGCCACATCCAGGCCCACCTTGATGCCCTTGAAGCTGAACTTGTTCATGCTGATCAGGTGGCCAATGTAGCGGTTGCGCCCCGCCACGAAGTCGACCGTGCGGCCGATCTCTGCGCGCTCTGCCACAGGAATTTCGACCTTGCCGTCAATGTAGTCCTCGACCTTGAGGATGGTCTCTTCGTCCATCTTCTCGCCGTTGCCGTTGAGCAGCTTGATGCCGTTGTCATAGAACGGGTTATGCGAAGCCGAGATCATGATGCCGCAGTCAAAGTCATCCCTGCTGCAGATGTAGGAGACGGACGGCGTCGTCGTCACGTGCATGATGTAGGCGTCGGCACCGCTCGCCATGAGGCCGGTGCAGAGCGCGTACTCAAACATGTAGGAAGAGCGGCGCGTATCCTTGCCGATGACGATCTTTGCCTTCTTGCCCAGGCGCGCACCGTAGTACCAGCCAAGGTAGCGGCCAATCATGATGGCATGCTCAAATGTCAGGTCCTTGTTGGACTCGCCACGAAAGCCATCGGTTCCAAAATACTTTCCCATGCGTCACGCCCCTACTCCTCGTGCTTCTGCACGATGTCGCCACTGTTCTTGAAGATGGAGTGCTCAGGCACGACGCCACGTACGCACGACGTGGGATAGACGTTGCTCCAGCGGCCAATGACCGTACCGGGGTTGAGGACCGCGTTGCAGCCAACCTCCACATGGTCACCGAGCATGGCGCCAAACTTCTTGATGCCCGTCTCGATCTGCTCCGTGCCGTTGTGCACCACCACGAGCTGCTTGTCGGCCTTCACGTTGGAGGTGATGCTGCCGGCTCCCATGTGGCTGTAGTGGCCCAGAATGGAGTCTCCCACGTAGTTGTAGTGAGGCGTCTGCACGTTGTCAAACAGAATGACGTTCTTGAGTTCCACGGAGTTGCCCACGACGCAGTTGGCGCCTACCAGCGCAGAGCCGCGCACGAATGCGCCGTGGCGCACCTCGGTGTTGGGTCCGATGATGCACGGAGCCCCAAGGTAGGCAGACGGGAACACCGTTGCGCTCTTGTGCACCCACACCTGGGGCTGCACTTCCTCATAGTCCTCGCCAAGCGTGGGGCCAAGGGTCAAGATGAACTCCTTGATGCCCGCGAGCGCCTCCCAGGGATACGTAAACTGCAGGAGGTAATCCTTGGCCAGGGTGTGGTCAAGGTCGTAAAGATCTTCGATTGTATACATGATGGTGTCCTAGAGTCTCTGGTCCTTCTCGATGTCAAGGAAGTACTTGTACGTATCAACGGTCAGCTCGCCGCAGGCAGCCTCGTCGCAAGCGATGATGGCGCCGTTGTGCATCTGCAGGGCAGAGCAGGTCCACTTGTGGCTGACACCGCCCTCGACGGTGTGGGCCAGGGCGCGAGCCTTGTTGTGGCCGTTGATGAGGATCAGGACCTCCTTGGAGTCGGTGACGGTGCCAACGCCCACGGAAAGGGCGTACGCAGGGACCTTCTCGGGGTCGTTGCCAAAGAAGCGGGAGTTGACGATGCGGGTGTCGGTGGTCAGAGCACGCAGGCCCGTACGAGAAGCAAGCGAGGTAAAGGGCTCGTTGAAGGCGATGTGACCGTCGACGCCGATGCCACCCATGAACAGGTCGATGCCGCCGTAGGAGGCGATCTTCTCCTCGTATGCGGCGCACTCGGCCTCGGGATCCTCAGCCATGCCGTTAAGGATGTTGATGTTCTCGGGCTTCATGTCGACCAGGTGGTTGAAGAAGTTGTCGTGCATGAAGTACCAGTAGCTCTGGTCATGGTCGTGGTCGAGACCCACGTACTCATCCATGTTGAACGTCACGACATTGGCAAACGAAAGCTCGCCGGCCTGGTTCATGCGGGCAAGCTCCTTGTAGACGCCGATGGGGCTCGAACCGGTGGGGAGGCCCAGGACGAACGGACGGTCTTCCTTGTGGTTCTTGATCTTGTCGGCAATGTAGTGGGCAGCCCACAGACACATCTTGTCGTAGTCTTCCTGAATGATAACGCGCATGTTGTTCTCCTTTTTGGCGACTAGGTCGCGTAGACTTCAGTTTTCAGTGCCAGAAGAGCTTCTGTTACAGTTTTGATTCTGCTTTTTCTTCTCTTCCTTACGACTCACTGCAGCCGTGACAGCATCCGCCGAGTCTTTCGATAACTGCCATCCTCGTCAACCAACTACGGTCCAGGCGCTAACGGACTCCCTTCAGCCTCCTCCCGGAGGAATCCGTTTTACGGACAGCATTAAAACACTCTGACGGAGCGGAACCTTGACTTTCTATAGCTTTTTCATGCTTGCTTAACGGGAACGGCACCTATTGCACAGTGGGCGTAGGATGCGACGATTCCCGATAGAGCGGAGCTGGCGCTAGACGTTGAAGCGGAAGTGCATGACGTCGCCGTCCTGGACGACGTACTCCTTGCCCTCCATCCTCAGGCGACCGGCCTCCTTGCAGCCAGCCTCGCCGCCGAGCGTGACATAGTCCTCATAGCTGCAGACCTCCGCCTTGATGAAGCCCTTCTCAAAGTCTGAGTGAATGACGCCGGCAGCCTGCGGTGCCTTGGCACCGACGGGGATGGTCCAGGCCTTGACCTCCATCTCGCCTGCCGTGAAGTAGCTCTGGAGGCCCAGGAGCTTGTATGCGGCCTGAGCGAGCGTCTCGAGGCCGCTCTTCTCCAGACCAAGGTCAGACAGGAACACGGCAGCGTCCTCAGGATCGAGCTCGATGAGCTCCGACTCCACCTTGGCGCTGATGGGGACCACCTCGGCACCGTTGATGGAGGGGAGCTCGTCTCCCAAGGCGTCCTCGTCGACGTTTGCCACGTAGAGGATGGGCTTCATGGTGAGCAGGAAGAGGTCATGTGCCGCTGCGCGCTCCTCGTCGGTCATGTCGAGGTCAGCGGCGCGATTGCCCTCGTTCAGCCACTCCTGCAGACGCTTGGCGATGGCAAGCTTGGGCGCATTGGCCTTGTCGCGGCGCGCCTCCTTCTCCAGCTTGGGAATGGCCTTCTCGAGCGTTCCGAGGTCAGCAAGGACAAGCTCGGTCTGGATGGTGTCCATGTCGCTCTCGGGGTCGTGGCTGCTCTCGTGACGGATGACATCAGGATCCGAGAAGAAGCGCACGACCTCGCAGATGGCATCGGTCTCGCGAATGTTGGCGAGGAACTGGTTGCCCAGGCCCTCTCCCTCGCTCGCACCCTTCACCAGGCCTGCGATGTCAACGAACTCGACCGTGGCGGGAACGATGCGCCCAGGGTGGACGATGTCTGCCAAAGCCTGCAGGCGCTCATCCGGCACGTCCACGATGCCCACATTGGGATCGATGGTCGCAAAGGGGTAGTTGGCAGCCAGGCCACCTTTGCGCGTCAGTGCCGTGAAGAGGGTTGACTTGCCCACATTGGGAAGACCCACGATGCCAATTGAAAGTGCCACGCTCTCATCTCCAAAATCTCTTGCAGGTCAAACCTGCCTCACCGTCTTGCTGACCACCCAAAGAAGGGCCCAATCAGTCTTCTGCCAGGCGCTCTACGGCGTCAAGCCCCTTCTTCATGCGCTCGCGCGCCTCCTGCTTCTTTTGTGCCAGCTCGGCACGGCGCTCGGCCAGACGCTCTGCCTCGGGATCGGGTATGACCAGCTCCTGGGGGTCGCACGGAACCATCTCTATGGCGCACTCGGGGCACACGTACATGCAGGCCTTGCAGTTGATGCAGTATGCGGCCTCGACCGAGAAGCGACCTCCCGCATCGATTTCGCACGCGTGAACAGGGCAGGCGTTTGTGCATTCTCCGCACATGGTGCAGAGCGACCAGTCGCATGCGGGGATGTCCAGGTGAAAGTTCTCCGCAAGCTCGGGATGCTTTTGCAGCGCAGCAACGACCAGCTTGCGGCCTTGCGTGAGGACGCGACGCTTGCTCTGGTCGGTCTTTGAGCCAACGGCCGTCTCGAGCTGCCTCTGCACCTCAAGGAGCTGCTGGCTGTGGTCCTTGATGCGCTTGGCGACCGCCTGAGCCCCCGCAAGCAGGGGTGCGCCACCCGTCGCGACGATGGCGCCCGACCGGGCCATGTTGCTTACAAACTGGCTGCGCTTGTACGCACGGGTGTACTCATGCGTCAGCTCCGCCTCGTCGACGTCGAGGTCGACGGAGTTGCCGCTCAGTTCCTCCGCCTGGCCAATCTGGTCGGCATATGCCTCTTCGCCTGTAATGGTCCTGCAGCGGTCGCAGACGCCAAGGGGCAGGTACACGCTCAGGTTGCGGTAATCGGCAAGGAGCGCAAACCACACGTCGGTGGAAAGCGCGCCAACGCAGGGAAGCACGACCTCGTTTGCCTTAGGAAGGCGACCGAGGGCCCGCGTGCACGTCACATAGGCCTTCTCGTAGGCGCTGGCAACGCGCGCCACGCGGTCGTAGAGCACCTTTGCCGTCAGCTTGGTGGTGAGGAAGGTCCCTGTCGGACAAATGGCGGAGCACAGCCCGCACTTGCGACAGTCCTCCGTAACCGAAACCTTCTTGCGCACAGGATCGATTTCGATCGCGGCCGTGGGACAAACCTCCAGGCAGGCGCCACACACCTCTTCGGAATGCGACGTGACACGAAGGCATGTCACCGAGTTGGTACGCGGAGTCTCCTTGTACTCGCCAGGGTTCCACGTCTTGACCTTGCTCGGATCGGCCGCGAGGGTATCGATCATCCCGCCCAACGGGTTGGACAGCGCCGCCCAGTTTTCTTGGATGTCGATAAGGTCATCAATGATGTCACGCTGCTCGGCCATGCCCCTCCCCTCGTATGCGCGCGAGTCACAGCCTCTGATTGTACCAACAATAGCGACTTGACCTCAGGCAGGCGGCAGGCAGGTGTCGGTACCCCGCAAACTAAGCAGACAATTTGCAGAAAGGGGGACTGAGCCTGCGCTCAGTCCCCCTTCTAAGGACAATTGCATGTTTTGCGGGGCAGCGGCCCAGCGCAACGATTAGTACATGCCACCGCCCTGGCCGCCGGCAGCGGCAGCAGCGGAGATGGCCTCCTCGATGGTGGTGTCCTTGGGCTCATCGGAAACCGTGGCCTCGGTGATGAGGATGAGCGAAGCGACGGAGGCGGCGTTCTGCAGCGTGGTGCGGGTGACCTTGACGGGGTCGAGGACGCCCATCTCGATCATGTCGCCCCACTCGCCATTGGCGGAGTTGAGGCCCTGGCCCTCAGGCAGGCCCTTGATCTTCTCGACCACGACGGAGCCCTCGAAGCCAGCGTTGTTGGCGATGGTGCGCACGGGCGCGGCAAGAGCCTTGCGGATGATCTCGACGCCGATCTTCTCGTCCTCGTCGGCAACCTGGACGCCGTCAAGGGCCTTGGCGGAAGCGAGGAACGCCACGCCGCCACCGGCGACGATGCCCTCCTCGACAGCCGCGCGCGTAGCCTGCAGCGCGTCCTCGATGCGGTGCTTGATCTCCTTCAGCTCAACCTCAGTAGCAGCGCCGACCTTGATGACGGCCACGCCGCCAGCCAGCTTGGCCATGCGCTCCTGGAGCTTCTCGCGGTCAAAGTCGGAGTCGGTGTTCTCGATCTCGGTCTTGATCTGGGCAACGCGGTCGTCGATGGCGGCCTTGGAGCCGGCACCGTCAACGATGGTGGTGGCATCCTTGGTGACCTTGACGGACTTGGCGCGGCCGAGCATCTCGGCGGTGATGTCGGTCAGCTCGATGCCCAGCTCCTTCATGGCAACCTGACCACCGGTGACGATGGCGATGTCCTCGAGCATGCGCTTGCGGCGGTCACCATAGCCAGGAGCCTTGACGGCGCAGACCTGGAGCACGCCACGGAGCTTGTTGAGGATGAGGGAGGCCAGCGCCTCGCCGTCGACATCCTCGGCAATGATGAGCAGCGGGGAGCCGCTCTTCTGGATGGCCTCGAGGATGGGCAGGATGTCCTGGATGTTGGAGACCTTCTGGTCGGTCATGAGGATGTAGGGGTTCTGCAGCTCAGCCGTCATGGTCTCGTTCTCGGTCGCAAAGTACGGCGAGATGTAGCCCTTGTCAAACTGCATGCCCTCGACGGTGTCGATGTCGATGCCAAAGGTCTGGGACTCCTCGACGGTGATGACGCCGTCCTTGCCCACGACCTCCATGGCGTCGGAGATCTTCTCGCCGATCTGCGGGTCGCCGGCGGAGATGGTGCCGACAGAGGCGATCTGCTCCTTGGTGGAAACGTCCTGGGAGGCGCCCTTCATCTGCTCGACGGCAGCGGCAACGGCCTTCTCGATACCGCGACGGATAGCGATGGGGTTGGCGCCGGCGGCGACGTTGCGCAGGCCCTCGTTGACGATGACCTGGGCAAGCAGCGTGGCGGTGGTGGTGCCGTCACCGACGGTGTCGTTGGTCTTGGTGGCGACCTCCTTCACGAGCTGGGCGCCCATGTTCTCGACGGGGTCCTTGAGCTCGATCTCCTTGGCGACGGAGACGCCGTCGTTGGTGATGGTGGGAGCGCCGTAGGAGCGCTGCAGGGCCACGTAGCGGCCCTTGGGGCCAAGCGTGGTGGTCACGGCGTCAGCAAGCGTGTTGACGCCCTTGGCGAGACGCGCGCGGGCGTCCGTACCGAAGAAAATGTCCTTAGCCATGGTTCATGCCTCCAAAAGTGACTGTATGACGAGCTGACGTTACTCGGTGATGATGGCGTAGATGTCATCGGCGCGCAGGAGCAGGAAGTCCTCGCCGTCGATCTTGACCTCGTTGCCACCAAACTTGCCGTAGTAAACCTGGTCGCCGACCTGGACGTCGATGGCGATGCGCTCGCCCTTGTCGTTAAGCTTGCCAGCGCCCACGGCGATGACCTCGCCACGCTGCGGCTTCTCCTGGGCACCAGAAGAGATGTACAGACCAGAGGACGTGCGGTCCTCCTTGGGTGCGGGCTTGACAAGAACGCGGTCTCCCAGCGGCTTGAGTGTCATGCTGACTACCTCCTTCAAAGCGCCTCAGGCGCAAACGTACGCATTCCCCCATCGCATGGGGGCGCATGTCCAACGTTGAGAATCATACCCACGAGCGACCTTTTATACAACGAGACTTGAAAAATCTCAAAGACGGCACTTAGATTTTGTATCCGGAAAAAGGGGACAGGCCCCCCTTGCACGGTTTTCGAAATCCGTGCAAGGGGGGCCTGTCCCCTTTTTCTGATTCGTCGTCCTTAGAGGCTCATGTCCTTGTCTCCGCTCACCGTGTAGAAGATGATGAGCGAGATGATGGTCGTGAGCGTCAGGATGGAGGCGAGCGCGGCGGCCGTGCCATACTCCGTGCGCGCCACGTACTGGTACACCGTGATGGACATGGTGATGGTCTTGCTGTTGTACAGCATGAACGACGCAGAGAGCTCGTTCAGGATCGTCACCCAGGAGAGGATGGCGCCCGAGAAGACGCCGGGCAGCATCAGGCGTGCCGTGACCTTGAAGAAAGTCCTCACCGGCCCGCATCCAAGGCTGATGGCGGCCTCGTCGACGCTGGGGCTCAGCTGGTACATGATGGCCGTCGCCGAGCGCAGCGTGTAGGGAAGACGTCGGATGATGAGCGCGATGATGATGATCGTAGACGTTCCGATGAGCACGAGGGGCTTGCTGTTGAAGGAGATGAGCAGGGTCAGGCCGAGAACCGCGCCCGGAAGGATGTACGGCACCATGGTCACGCCGTTGATGAAGTGCGTCAGGGCGTTAGGCTTGCGCACCGCGGCATAGGCCACGAGCATGGACACGATCACGATCACGACGATGGCGATGAAGCAGTAGACGAAGGTGTTCCTGATGGGCCTACCCAGCATCGAGAAGACCGTCTGGTAGCTGGCAAGCGAGAACCCCGCCTTGAACATCTTGCCCTCGACCGGCAGGAACGAGGTGATGAGGATCGTGACGTGCGGAATCATCGAGATGATGATGATCGCATAGACCCCGGCGTACGCCAGGATGCCCATGCCCTTACTGAAGTTGGACTTACGGATGGGCTTGAGGGCGTTCATCGTATAGGACCGCTTGTTGACCACGTAGTTCTGCGCAAAGAGGAAGAGCAGCGTCATGATGCCCATGATCAGCGAGATCGCGGAGGCAAAGTTGGAGTTGCCGCCGACCTCGTTGATGTACTCCTTGTAGACCATCGTGGAAAGCACCTGGGCGCCCTCGCCAAGCACCATGATCGTGCCGAAGTCGCCGATGGCGCTCATGAAGACCATGATGGCGGCCGCAAGAATCGTCGGGAGGATGAGCGGCAGCACCACGGTGAAGAGCTTCTTGACCGGACCGCAGCCCATGGACTCGGCAGCCTCGATGAGGGAGGCGTCGATCTTCTTCAAGGCACCCTTCATGTAGATGTACACGTAGGGATAGAACCTGAGTATCAGCACGAAGATGATGCCGGGAATGCCGTAGATGCTCGGCAACGTGATGCCAAAGACCTTGAGCATGTTGGAGATGAAGCCGTTGCGGCCCAAGAGGAGGATCCAGGAATAGGCGCCGATGAAGGGAGGCGAAAGCAGGGCAATGATGATGAGGATGTCCAGCAGCCGCTGTCCCTTGAAGCGGTACATGGCCATGAGGTAGGCCATGGGGGCGCCGATGATGATGGAGAACACCGTGACGACAACGCCGATGAACATGGCGTTGTAGAGGCCGCGCATGTAGTAGTTGTGCGTGAAGAACTTCTCGAAGTTGGCGAGCGTGAATTCGCCCGTGCTGCTCTGGAACGCGCGGATGAAGAGCGTGGCCAGAGGGTAGACGAGGAAGAGTATCAGCACCAACGTGATGACAAGCGTCGACCAGAACCAGAAGTCTGGTTTCCACTTTGCCCGTACTATGGCTTTATCCATTGCGCGTCACCCCCTTGATGAGGCTCTTCTCGCCATCCTCCGTAAAGACGTTGACCTTGTCAGCCATGGGGAGGATGTGCACGACCTCGTTGTCGGCAAGGCGACGCTCGAGGTAGTTCATGGGTTCGTCGATCTCGTTCTCGTCCTCGAGCTCGAGCGCCTCGGAGTCGATGAAGTCGACCTTGTAGCACATGTTCTGGCCCAGGAAGGTGCTCGAGATGACCCGCATGCCCAGGCCCTTGTCGGCATAGGTGAACTCGTTGGGACGCATGGACACGATGACGCGCTGGCCGTCCACGACCTCGTCCGAGAGCTCGGGAATGGTGAGGATGCAGTCCTCGTTGAGCTTCACCGTCTTCTGCTCGACGCTCTCGACGGTGCCATAGAAGAGGTTGGAGAAGCCGATGAAGCTGGCGACGAAGGTATTGTAGGGGCGCAGGTAGATATCCATGGGGTCATCGATCTGCTGGATGACGCCCTCCTTCATGACTGCGATGCGGTCGGAGATGGAGAGCGCCTCCTCCTGGTCATGCGTGACGTAGACCGTGGTGATGCCTACCTGCTTCTGCAGCTCGCGCACGGTGGTGCGCATCTCGATGCGGAGCTTGGCGTCGAGGTTTGAGAGGGGCTCGTCCATGAGCAGGACGCCCGGGTTGATGACGATGGCGCGCGCAAGGGCGATACGCTGCTGCTGGCCGCCGGACAGGCGGTCGGGCAGGCGGTCGGCGTACTCCTCGATCTTGCAGGTCTTGAGGATCTCGTCCACCCTGCGCTTCATCTCGTCGGCAGGGGTCTTGCGCATCTTGAGGCCAAACTCCACGTTCTCGCGGACGTTGAGGTGCGGGAAGATGGCGTAGTTCTGGAAGACCATGCCGATGTTGCGCTTTTGGGGCGGCACGCTGCTCATGGGCTTGTCGTCAAAGTAGAACTCGCCACCTTCGAGGGTGTTGAAGCCCGCAAAGATGCGCAGCAGCGTCGTCTTGCCGCAGCCAGAGGGGCCCAGGAGCGTGAAGAGCTCCCCATCCTTGATGGTCAAAGACAGATCGGGGATGGTTGGGGCGGGAGCATCTTCGTATATCTTGACCACATGCTCTGCACGAATCTCCATGGTAAGCCTCCTTATGACAAAAACGGCAGTAGGCACGCGCCGGCGTACCTACTGCCGAACAGCACCTTATCTACTGCATCTTATGCGAAGACAAGATCCTGGAACTTCTGGATGACGGCAGCCTGCTCATCGGACGTCACGATCGGCTCCTCGAAGGTCTTGAGGGTGTCGAACGCGGGCACGCCCTCGGGCGCGGCAACGTCGGAGCGGACGGTACGGGCGTTGTGCTGCTCCATGTAGCGGGTCTGGAAGTCCTTGCCCAGCACGTACTCCATGAACTTCTTGGCGTTCTCGAGGTTCGGGCAGCCCTTGATGATCTGGGCGGGACCCGTGATGACTGCGGAGCCCTCCTCGGGCCAGACGGCCTCGATGCCGGAGTCACGGTAAGAGGCGAAGTAGAGCTCGTGGGACAGGCCAACCGCGTACTCGCCGTCAGCAACGCCCTTGGGCACCTTGGAGGAGCCGTCGAGGATCTTGCCGTCGAGCTGAGCGCAGAACTGGGCCATCCAGTCCCAGCCAGCGTCATAGGTCTGGCCGTCGCCCATGGCGAGCAGCATGTTGAAGACGAGAACGTTGGACAGCGAGGAGGCCGCGGGGTCAGCAAAGGCGATCTTTCCCTTGAGCTCAGGCTTCAGCAGATCGTTGAATCCCTTGATCTCGATGCCCTGGGTGAGCTCAGGGTTCACGAGGATGACGGTCGGGACGAGGGTGTAGGTGCTGACCTTCTTCTCCTTGGAGCGATACTGCTCCATGACGTTGGCGTCCTCCTCGGGGACGAACTCCTCCCACAGGTCAAGGGAGGCAAGCGAGGTGCCCATCGAGCCGCCGAACAGGACGTCGCCCTGGGGAGCCTTCGCCTCGGCGCTGATGCGCTGGATAAGCTCGCCGGCACCACCGGAGACGACCTCGACCTTGATGCCCGTCTGCTCCTCGAACGGAGGAATCTCGATGGCGATCTCTTCCTCGGAGTGCGGAGTGTAGACCACAAGGCTGCCACCCTCTCCGGCGGCACCCTCGGTCGCGGCGCCCTCAGCCTCAGGCGCGGCCTCACCGCCGCCACCGCAACCCGCAAGCGCGAGCGCAGCGCCACCGGCAACGCCAAGGAACGAACGACGAGTCAGCTTGGTGTCCATGTTCTCTCCCTTGCTACAGGCCCGCGACCCATTGCCGCAGGCAACAGTGCGATGCTTGTATACTATTTCATGTACATCTGTTTTCGGATGTGATGTGACAGCCCTTTTGGTGAGCGGTTGCACCAAAAGGGCTGGACGGATAAGACACCTTAAAAAAACGCGCTGCCCTACAGCTCCTGGAGCTCCGACAGCCAGAGCGCCGCGCAGGCATCGCTGGGCATGCGAAGGTCCCCGCGAGGACTGACCGCCACCGAACCCACCTTGGGACCATCGGGCAGGCAGCTGCGCTTGAACTGCTGGGCAAAGAATCGCCGGTAGAACACCTTGAGCCACACAAGGATGGTCTCCTTGTCGTAGACGTCCCCCAGCGCATAGCATGCCAGGCGGTACACCTTGCGCGGCGTCGCGCCACGACGAAGCACCTGGTACAAGAAGAAGTCGTGCAGCTCGTAGGGGCCGACAAGGTCTTCCGTCTGCTGCGCGATCGTCCCGTCCGCGTTGGCAGGCAGGAGCTCGGGAGAGACCGGCGTGTCGAGCACGTCGTACAGGATGTCCGCCTCGGCATCGTTTTCGCAGGTGTCGGCAACGTAGCGCACCAAGTGGCGCACGAGCGTCTTGGGGACGCCGCCATTCACGCCGTACATGGACATGTGGTCACCGTTGTAGGTCGCCCAGCCAAGCGCCAGCTCGGAGAGGTCGCCCGTGCCGATGACCATGCCGCCTTCCTTGTTGGCGATGTCCATGATGATCTGCGTGCGCTCGCGCGCCTGGCAGTTCTCGTACGTCACGTCGTGCACCGACTCGTCATGGCCGATGTCGGCAAAATGCTGGCGCACGGCATCCACGATGGAGACCTCGCGGAGCTGGACGCCCAGGGCATCCGAAAGCGTGGTGGCGTTTCCATGGGTTCGGTCTGTGGTGCCAAAGCCGGGCATCGTCACCGCGATGATGCCGTTGCGATCAAGTCCCAGCAGGTCGAAGGCACGCACCGTGACAAGGAGCGCCAGCGTGGAGTCGAGGCCCCCCGAAACGCCCACGACCGCGCAGGAGCAGTGCGTGTGGTCAAGGCGCTTGGCAAGGCCCCACGCCTGAATGGTAAAGACGTCCTCGCAGCGAGCGTCGCGCTCGGCCCCGTCATCCGGCACAAAGGGGTGCGGGTCGACGTAGCGCGTGAGGTGTGTCTCGCAGCGCTCGAGGTCGAAGGGGATCTCGAGGTATGCGGAACCATCATTGCCCGTTGTCCCTGGGGAGGTCTTGAAGGTGGACATGCGCAACCGCTCCTGCACGATTGCCGACACATCGATCTCGCTCGTGGCGTTGCCGGGACCGAACGGGGCCGATTCAGAAAGCAAGGTGCCGTTTTCGGCAATCATGTTGTGACCGGCAAAGACGACGTCCGTCGTGGACTCTCCCCAACCGGCGCTGGTATACACGTAGCCGCACACGAGCCGTGCGCTTTGTCCCACAACGAGCGAGCGGCGATAGGCGGCCTTCCCCACGATGGCGTTGGAGGCAGACAGGTTGACGATGACCGTCGCACCTGCCAGGGCGTGGCTGATGGAGGGCGGGTTGGGAGCCCAGAGGTCCTCACAGATCTCCGCCGCCACGACAAGGTCGGGCATGCTCTTGCAGCGCAGCAAGATGTTGGTGCCAAAGGGTGTCGGCTCCACCTGGTTGAGGTCAAGGGGAATGATGACGCCTGGCGTCGCTGGCGTAAAGTGACGCAGCTCGTAGAACTCGTTGTAGTTGGGGACGTGCGTCTTGGGAATGAGAGCCAGAATCTCTCCACCGCAGAGCGCTGCGGCACAGTTGTAGAGCTTGCCGTTCACGCGCCAGGGCACGCCCACAAAAATGAGCGCGTCGCATTTCTCAGTCTGCTCTGCAAAGGAGTAGAGGCCGCGCTGCGCGGCATCGAGCAGGGCATCTTGCCAGAAGAGGTCCTCGCAGGTGTAGCCCGTGATGCAAAGCTCGGGGAGGACTATGACCTTGGCTCCGTCTGCGCAGGCATCGCGCACCTGGTGAACGCACTGCTCAACATTGAATGCGACGTCTGCCACCCGAACCTCGGGCGTGCATGCGGCCACCTTGACGAATCCATCCTGCATGGCTCCTCCTTCTACACTGTTCGCTGGTTGCTATCGTAGCGCGAAGGAGCGCGCCTTGCATGGTCAAGCCTCGAACAACCGCCTGCCGTTATGCGCCAAGGCGCGTCGCAAGGCAGCGCGCCTTCTGAATGTCATCATCCAGGCACGTCAGCAGGTTGGTGTCCCAGACGGCCAGGTCGGCAAGCTTTCCGACTTCAAGCGTTCCCAGCTCTGCCTCTCGTCCCACGGCAACGGCACCGCCGAAGCTGTAGGAACGCAAGGCATCGGCCCGAGAGAGGCAATGCTGGGGATACCAGCCAGCGTCTGGTCTGTGGCCAAGGGGCGTACGCCGCGTAACGGCGGTATAGAGCACATCCATGCTGTTGGGAGAGACAACCGGCGCGTCGGTGCCCAAGGCAAGCGTGACCCCCTGAGCGAGCATGGTCGAAAACGGCCACATACGCCGGGCCCGCCATTCTCCGAGGTCACGCGCCGGCTGCGTAAGGTCAATGGTCACATGCGGAGGTTGCACCGAGGCAACGACGTGCGCCTCGCGAAGGCGCGCGATGTCTGCGGGCATGATGTCCTCGATGTGCTCCAACGTGTTGCGGCCCTGCGAAGGAGCACCGTAGCGACGATATGCTTCGTCAAAGATGTCGATAGCGGCATGCACGGCGGCGTCACCGATGGTGTGAATGCGAACGGCATGGCCACGCGAAGCCGCCGCCAAGACCAGCTCGCGCATGCGCTCGGGTGCCACGGTCGGGCGTCCCACGTCACCGACAAAGCGCGCGTTCTCATAGGGCTCGGTACACCATGCCGTATGCTGACTGCTCACGCCGTCAAAGAACTGCTTGAAGCCAGGCGCACGCAAAAGCGAACCCGTATAACGTGCCTGCAGATCCTCGAGGTTGGACTGGTCATCCGAAAGGGTGGGAAAGAGATGAGCACGCACCGTAAGGTCTCCGCTTGCGAGCAATGACTCGTACACCTGCGGGTTTATGCCATCGGCGCCAGGAATGAGCGAAAGGGCCATGTCGCAGACCGAGGTGATGCCCATCTTGTTCAGGTAACGAAAGTAGGCACGATAGATGTCGTAGAGCTGATCGATCGAGAAGGACGAGAGCACGCGTGCCACGTAGACCATGCCCGCCGCCTCGCGGATGACGCCTGTGACGTGACCGTCTGCGTCGCGGTCAAAGCTGCCGCCTGCAGGAGGTTCGGTCTCGTCGGTAATGCCCAGCGCACGCAGCCCGGCCGAGTTGGTCCAGAGCGTATGGGCATCACCCGAATACATGGCCACCGGACGGTCGGGAAACACGGCGTCGAGCGAAGCACGCGTAGGCACCACAGATGGGTTCCACAGTGTCTCACGCCAACCATGGCTCACCAGCCAGGATCCATCATCGGGTCGTCCGGCAGCCCACTGCGCCAGATGCGCCACGCAGTCGGCCTCAGATGTCCCCGCGTATTCCGTGGCGAGCTCGCTTGGGAAGAGCGCCGCATGGAAAACATGCTGGTGCGCATCGTGAAAGCCAGGACAGACGAACGCGTCGCCCCAGTCTTCGATGGGCGCACCATGAGCAAGCTCTCGTGCTTGGTCGCGCGGGGCAACCGCCGAAATGCGGCCATCAGTGACTGCAACGGCAAGGGGCAGGGCCTTGTTGCTTGCTGGACCTCCCAAAAACACGTTCTTGGAGGTAATGACGTAGCTCTCGCCCATGCGCTTCTCCTCATCACAAAACGATGCGATAAGTCTAACGCGTTATGACAGGGGAAGCACGGCCCCTTATGGACAAAGGAGCGAGTGCGCAATCATCCAAAGAACCCAAAAAGGCCCCTGAAGATTGCCGTTATCCGGCTCAGACCTGACATGACCATGACCAGCACGACCATGGCGGCAACGAGTACCATCAATTCTTCGGAGCTGCGCGGGGCGTTTCCCTGTGCCTTCCACCACACGTATAAAGGTATGGACAGGAACAGCACCCAGCCAGGGTGCCACATGCCCATGAACGCACCGATGAACAGGTACACGAACGTTACCAGCACGGCGTAGGAGCCCACGCCCAACGGGCGCCCCTCTTCGAGCGGCTTCTTTACCGCAAAGACAACTGCAGGCAAAAGGAGTATCACCCAGCCAGGGTGCCAGCGATTAAAGCAAAGGCCAAGAAGCATGAATGCGGCAAAGCAAGCGGTGGGATAGAGGGCGTAATCCTTGCCGAATGCCCAGCTCCGCACGTTCCCCTCTTCCTTAAGCGCTTCCTCGAGAGATGAGCTGTCAAAGGAGTCTTCCGTCGGTTCGGGCCGAGACTCGAGGATTGCCATCTGCTCAGGCTCTGGCTCCGGCTGAAGCGTGGGTTCAGATTCAAGCTCAGGCTCCCGCTCGGAATCGGACTCGGGCTCGGGCTCGACCCGCTGTCCACGGCTGCCCTCAGGCTCTGGCTCGGATTCCAGCCGTTCGGGCTCTCGTTCGAAGTCTTCAAGCTGGGTCAACGTTTCGCCACGCACCAGCTCGTCCAGCGTAAGGTCGTAAATATCAGCCAGTGCAATGAGGTTGTTGGTGTCAGGCGTTGACTCACCACGCTCCCACTTGGAGATTGCCTGCCTCGACACGCCCAGTTCAACAGAAAGCTGCTCTTGGCTCATGCCGCGCTCCATGCGTAACCTTGCCAGGCGCTGATAGAACGAGTCGTTCATGTCGGACCCTTTCACGTACCTTCTATGTCTGAGACATAGTGTGACCGCACGGCGCCCCAAATGCCACCAACTTGAGCTGTCAATTGCAAAACAGGGGCCGCAACTGTCAGTTGCGACCCCATCTACCTGCAATCATCCAAACAAAGGGACCTTTGCCCATCCAAGAAACGCGAATGTCAGTCCTCCAGGTAGCGCGCAAGGAACTCGCGCGTACGCGGAAGCTTGGGATTGGTGAACATCTCCGTGGGAGCGCTCTCCTCGGCAATGACGCCCTGATCCATAAAGACGACCTTGTCCGAAACGTTCTTTGCAAAAGCCATCTCGTGCGTGACCACGACCATGGTCATGCCCTCGGCAGCCAAGTCACGCATGACGTTGAGCACCTCGCCCACGATCTCGGGGTCAAGCGCGGACGTCGGCTCGTCAAACAGCATGAGGTCGGGCTTCATGCAGAGAGCACGCGCAATGGCCACGCGCTGCTTCTGGCCACCAGAGAGCGACGTCGAAGGCGCGTTGATGAAGTCGGACAGTCCGACCGCCTCAAGGTTGCGCCTTGCCTCCGCCTCAGCCTCCGCCTTCCCCATCTTCTTGAGCGTAACGGGGGCAAGCGTGCAGTTGTCCAGCACATTCATGTTGTTGAAGAGGTTGAAGCTCTGGAACACCATGCCAATCTTCTCGCGCAGGCGGTTGATGTTGACGCGGTCAGCCGCGAGGTCCTCGCCATGGAACCAGATGTGGCCGGAGTCGGGCGTCTCGAGCAGGTTCATGCAGCGCAGCAGCGTCGACTTGCCTGAGCCAGAGGCGCCGATGATGGTGACGACCTCGCCGGGATTCACGGCAAAGTCGATGTCCTTGAGCACGAGGTGGCTGCCAAACGACTTGCTCAGGCCCTCCACGCGGATGAGTGGCTCCACAACGTTACCTTGCATCACGGCTGCTCCTCCTCTTTGGGCGTTTCTTGGCGTCAAGCGACTCGCTTGACGAGCCCGTGCCGGCGACCGTTCCCACCGTGGCACTGCCATCGCTTGTGGAGAGCAGGGGCGCCGGTTCGACCGAAAGCCGCTTGGCAAAGCGGCCGAGCAGCCAGCTTGCCACCATGGTCAGGCAGAGGTACACCACGGCGGCAACCGCGTACATCTCGACCTGTTTGAAGTAGATGCCCACGACCGTCTTGGTGGCAAACATGAGGTCAAAGACGCCGATGACGGAGAGAACCGACGAGTCCTTGATGTTGACGGCGAGCTCGTTGGAGAGCGCCGGAATGGCATTCTTGATGCCCTGGGGGAAGACCACCTTGATCATTGCCTGCCACTGCGAAAGGCCAAGCGAGCGCGCGGCCTCGTTCTGGCCAGGGTCGACCGACTCGATGCCGCCACGGAGGACCTCCATCATGTAGGCGGTTGAGTTCAAGGAGATGGTCACCAGGCCAGCAATGAAGGTCGACCAGATGGTCCCGATCTCGCTCACGGTCATTCCCTTGCCCTTGAGCAGGCCAAAGCCCGTGAAGTAGATGAGCATGCCCTGCACCATCATGGGGGTGCCACGCACGACGGTCGAGTAGACCTTGGCAAACAGCACGCCGGCCTTCTTGAAGAAGCGGACCGCATCGTTGTCGGAGCGGTCAACCTCCTGGATGCGCAGGAACACGAGCAGGATGGCAAGGAAGAAGGCGATGAGCGTGCCAAACACCGAAAGCCCCACCGTGGTGAGAACGCCCTGCATGATGATGTCGTGGCTCTTATCCACCATATAGACGATGGAGCTGAGGAAGCCGGAGGGGTTCTTGTCCTGCGTAAGAGCCGTAGACGTGACGCTCAGAAAGCCCATGACCGCACGGTCGACGAAGAGGATGGCCGTTGCCGCCCAAACCCCGTAGCTGAGCCACCTCACTACCGTGACCAGCGACTTCTTGCGGAAGGGAGACCGCTCGGAGTAGTCCTTCCAGTGCATGAGCTTGAGCACGAGCGCCACCGCCGACAGCGCAAGCCATCCCATGAGGAACCAATAGAGCGCCACCTCGAACGCGTACACACCGCGCAGGAAGCTCATGTCCGAACGCCGCTGCATGGAGAACCAGATACCAATGGCGGCCACAAACGACGTGCCAAGGAACACATACCTATGGTCGTCGGTAATGAACGAGCGAATCTTACGTAACCGTTCCAACAAAAGAACCCTCCCATGTAGAACAAGGTCGTAAGCCTGGACGTGACAAGCACGTGCTGATGGGACCATCCCCCTCGAGACCCTTTCGAGCGCTCTATGCGAGGGGTCTCGAGGGGGATGGTCCCATCAGCTACTCACGTGTGCGTTACTCCGGCTGCCTCTCTACCGCGGCTGCCCAGATGGCCTGGCGGTCATCCTCGGAAATGCCTGCAAGAATCGTGTTCATCTGAGCGACGACGTCATCGTTGCCCTTGGAGATGCCGATGTTGACGGGAACCTCCTCGGAAAAGCCCTTGCCCTCGTCAAAGATGATGCCCACAAGCTCAGGATGTGCATCGGTCATGCTCTGGATGTTGCCCACGTCAAAGGTAATGGCGTCACAAGACCCTGCCAGCAGGTTGGAAATCTGGTCGGGAACCGTGGGAACGGGGCTGAGGTGGTTGACGCCCTCGATCTCGTCGATGACGGTGTCGAGCAGCGTGTCCTTCTGGCCGAGCACGGCGGCTCCAGAGAAGTCCTGGATGGAGGTCGCGTTCTCGTAGGCGGAACCCTTCTGGACCATGAGGCCGTAGGTTCCCACGTAGTAGGGCTCGGTGAAGTCGATGGACTCCATGCGCTCGGGGGTGGCGGTCATGCCGGCGATGATGACGTCAATCTGGCCCTGGCCAAGCGCCTCGATGAGGCCGTCCCACTCCAGCTTGACCGCAACCGGCGTGAGGTTCAGGCCCTCGGCCACGGTCTTTGCGATCTGCACGTCATAACCGTCGGCAAAGGCGCCAGAGACGTTCTCGATGGGAATGGTGAACTCGGACTCGGCGGTTGCCTGCCAGTTATAGGGCGCGTAAGCCGCCTCCATGCCGACACGCAGCGTGCCGTCCACGGCAAACGCCGCCTCGACAGCACCCTCCGCAGGCGCGTCGTCGCCGGAGTTCTCCTGGGCGGCGGGACCGCAGGCGGTCAGGGCAGCAAGGCTCAGCGCGGTCACGCCGGAAAGCTTGAGGAAGCCACGACGGCTAGTTGATGCTGCTGCAAAAGAACGGGTGTCACTCATGGCGGATCCTCTTTTCTCCCTTGGTGCCGTACGACCCCTTTCGCGCTCCGCGACCGAACGGGACCCATTCCCGTCCCCCTTGCAACTCAATGCGTGAAAGTCACGTGCGTAGGATGAATGCTAGGACATGCGTGTAGGGGCCCCGTACATAAGGAGCGAAATGAAACGGGACGTTAACGCGTACTGACTCACAGGGGTCCCACCCTTCTGAGTCAAAATGACTCAGAAGGGTGGGACCCCTGTGAGTCAGCGATGCTGTTTGGGCCAGGCGTCGTTCACGACGGGCGCGTCGTGGCTGCTCCACTCTCCCAGCTTGGCGTTGGGGGCGGCATCAAGCGTAAGCGGTGCCGTCACCCCCGCTCGCAGGTTGCGCAGGGCGACAAGGGCAATCATGGCGCCATTGTCGCCACAGACCACCATGGGGGGAACGGTCACGCGTACGCCCATCTTGCCAAAACGCTTCTGGTACGCGGCACGCAGCGCAGGGTTGGCTGCCACGCCGCCACCTACGCAGAAGTCCAGGACTCCCGTCTCGTCAACCGCGGACGCAGCCTTGGCGACCTGCACGTCCACAACCGCCGCCTGGAAGGACGCCGCAAGGTCGGGCACGTTGATGGGCCGCCCCGCGCGGTTCTCCCCCTCGATGTAGGTGATGACCGCCGTCTTGAGGCCGCTCAGCGAGAAGCGATAGTCGTGACTGTGCATCATGGCTCGAGGGAAGGCGATGGCCTTTGGGTTGCCCTCTGCCGCCAATCGGCTGATGACGGGACCGCCCGGATAACCGAGGCCAAGCGCCTTGGCGACCTTGTCAAAGGCCTCCCCCACCGCATCGTCGATGGTCTGGCCCATGACCTCGTAGTCTCCCCAGTCGCGCACGTAGACCAGCATGGTGTTGCCGCCGCTCACGAGGCTTGCCACGAAGGGTGGCTTGAGGTCGGGCGTCTCAAAGAGGTTTGCCATGAGGTGCCCCTCGAGGTGATGTACGGGGACCAGGGGCAGGCCCGTTGCCGCACAGAGGCCCTTGGCGAAGGCAACGCCCACCACGAGGGCGCCAACCAGGCCAGGTCCGGCCGTCACGCCAACGGAGGCCAAGTCAGAGGGCGTAAGGGTGTCAGCTCCAAAGAACTCGCCCGCTTTGGCGAGGGTTTCCTCAAACACGCCGACAATGGCCTCGGTGTGCTTGCGGCTGGCAATTTCGGGCACCACGCCCCCAAAACGCGCGTGAAAGTCAATCTGTGTGGCCACGACGTTGGAGACAACCTCTCCGTCTCCCTTGATGATGGCCATGGCCGTCTCGTCGCAGCTGCTCTCGATGGCAAGCACAAGCGGTCCCGCAGAGCTAATCGCCGCGGTCACCTCTTGAGAGCGCGTCCCCGGCACGATGGGCCAAGGACGGACAGAAGCCCGCGGCTCCGGTCGGTCACCCGTCTTGTCGGTATCAAGCGCAAGGGGAAGCCGCGCGGTCATGATGAGGGCGTCGTTTCCCTGGCCGTAGTAATTCTTGCGAAGGCCGACCTGCTCGAAGCCAGCGCTTTCGTAGAGCCCGCGCGCCGCGGCGTTTCCTTCGTGGACCTCAAGCGTGATCTCTGACGCACCGAGCATCTGCCCGTCGTAGGCAAGACGCGCAAGCAGGCGGCTCCCGATGCCCTCGTGCCGACGGTCGTCCTTGACGGCGATGTCCATCACCTCGAGGCAATCCCCTGCCAGCATGCCCCCGGCAAAGCCGATCACCTCTCCCTGGTCGTGGGCAACCCACCAGGTGCGTCCGTGAGAGCTCAACTCGTCGTAGAAGAGCTTCTCCGACCACGCCTCGTGGACACCACCGGCAAAGGCATCGGCCTCAAGTGAGGCCACCTGCGCAATGTCGTTGACCGACATGGGGCGAAGCTGGGTGTGGATGCCCGAAAGCCCCTCGTAGACGCCCGTGGTCGTCGCGCTCTGGGGTTGCGCGAGCCCGAGACGCTGGCGTTCGTTCTCCTCTGCGTCGGAGAGGCGCGTGTAGATGGGAAGGACAAGCGCGGGATCGCCGTTTTCGTAGGGATCGTAGCGGCCGGGAGACGCCGCAGCCCGAAGGAGGCCTTCTGAGCACGGGTGCCACGCGGCTTCGTCCACAAAGTTTGAGAAGCCCGCCTCCTCAAACTTGGCGCGATACTTCTTGAGGCCATCGCCCGTGATGATGAGGTCGTCACGGTCAGCGCGGGCAGCCCATTCGTCCACGCAGGCTTGCGCCTTGATGACCGTCTCCGTGGAGAAGGACCGCAGGGGGCCTTCGTCGTCAAGGACGTAGATGCCCGGGTACACCTCTCCGCGCATGGCGTCGCCCGCCACGCCCAAAAGCCCGCGATAGCCGTGGAGCCAAGCGTTCCAGGCAGCAGCATCGAGCGTCGAGGTGCCGTGCAGAGGCAAGCCAAGCCCGCACGCCACGCCCTTTGCCGTGGCGATGCCGATGCGCACGCCCGTAAACGATCCAGGACCACGCCCGACCAGCACGGCGTCAAGATCTGACATGGCATATCCAGCGCGCTCGAGGCAGTCAAGGGCCGTGGTAGTCAGCTCGACATTGGTCTGGCGCCGACAGAGGTGGTCACCTGACGCAAGAACCTCGATATGCGCAGACAGGCCGTCTTCGGACGGCGTCCAGTGCGCCACGGCACAGGCAAGCATGTCGGTGGAGGTATCCATCGCAAGGACGAGCAGGGGCTCGTTGGGGGCAGCTTCGATCATGGCGATTCCCATCACGTAAGAAATGTGCAGCTACTTAGTGTAGCTGTTGGATGGGCGCCGGGCACAAGTGCGCCGTTTTGACACAAGCCAGCCAGCTCCGCCCAATCCGACAGCAACTGCCCGGAATTGTCGGATTCAGCTTCTACTTCAATCAGACTCTGCAGGCGCTACGCATTCTGCCTGAAGGCATTTGCCGTAGAGCCAGGTGCCGCCCCGCCCTTCTCCACAAGCCTGATCTCGATGCCCTCAAGCCTGTAGGAGTATCCAGCCGTACCGGACTGCGCACCATTCTTTGCCCAGCCCATCCAGCCGATGTTCTGGCAATGGACTCGGTACCAGACGTCGAAGTGCTTGGCCATCTCTCCCGTCAGCTCAATCTGAATGGCCTCAAGCCGCTTGGACTCGCCCGAGGTGCCGCTCATGGCACCGTCACTCTTCCATCCCTGCCATCCATAATCCTGGACGTGGGTGCGGTATCTAATTGACCCTGCATATTGGGGGGAAGCAAGCTTGATTTCTATCCCCTCGAGCCTTAGGCTGCGGCCCGACGTACCTGCCATCGCACCGTCGCCCACCCAGTTCTGCCATCCATCGTTTTGCACATGCGTACGATACTGCACCACCTGTTGGCTAAACGCTGCGCCGACTGCCTGAGTGACGCCCCCGAAGGTCTTGCCTGGAGCAGCGGACCCCTTTTTGATCAGCAGCACCTGTATGGCCTCGAGCCGATAGGAGTAGGTCGCCGTGCCAGCCTGCTGGCCATTCTTTGCCCAGCCCATCCATCCAAAGTTCTGTGCGTGTACGCGGTAGTACACGTCATAGTACCTGGCTAAATCACCTGTAAGCTCAATCCGAATCGCCTCCAGCCTGAGCGAACGTCCGCTGGTGCCTGACGTCTCGCCATCAGCGACCCAATCCTGCCACCCAATGTTCTGAACGTGCGTGCAGTAGCGGATGCCTCCCTTATAAGGAAGGTTGCCGAGCTTGATGTTGATTCCCTCGAGTCTCAGGCTGCGGCCACTCGTGCCGGCAACCGCACCATCGGTCCTCCAAGCCTGCCAACCGTCGTTCTGGACGTGAGTGCGATACGAAACCGTCGCTTCCTTCGAGTCAGGAACGTCCTCGGGCTCATCCACATGCGAGGTTACATACCAGTACTGCACGATGTTGTTGGCGCGCACGTTGTTGGCCGCACTGCTCAACTTCCTACGGTTTCCGTAAGCGGGGTCGGCACAATACAGCGCACCGTTGGTGTAATCGGTAAGAAGCACGGCATGCGAGTAGTTATAGATGACCACTCCCTCGGGGTGCTCTTCGAGCAGCTTGATGAGCGTTGCCTCGCTTGAGGACCTGAGCGAGGAGCAGGCAACAGAGATGCCTTGGTAAGTGAACGACCAACGCAAGCCTTGATTGGTCCATGCCACGGACTTCACGCTCGACTCGGTGATTGACCTCCAGGAGGGAGAGCCATTGAGGATGGCGGCCCGACGCAGCATCATGACGGCCGAGTCAAGCGTGCACCACCCCGAGCTTGACTGCTTGATCCAGATGTCACTGTTGAGCAGGTCTTGCGGTGTAGCCTGCGGCTCCAGCACCAGCGGCACAGCTTCGGTCTCTGGGTCATCTTCTCTGGTTGTCGCAGGCTCATCCGTCACGCCGCCCTGATGTGACGCGGCATCTGCATCTTCCTCGCCATTATCGGAGGGGATCGCCGTCAGCGGCTGAGGCGCTTCCTCTTCAGGAAAAACCTCGGGGCTAGACGATTTCTGCCCTTCGGCTTCCCTGCCCTCCTCAGCACTGGAATCCGAGGCCTCCAGGTCCGAAGCAGATTCCCCGAAGACACTGGCCTCGTCTTCCAAAACCTCTTGTTCAGCAAAAGCCTCAAGCCCGGAGGCATCGTCAGCAAAGGCAATGCGTGGGGCCTGGATGGCAAATAGAGGCAGAACAAGGGCCAGCAATGGCGCAAAAAGGATGCCCGATCGTCTCATCATGTCTCCCGTATCACAGCAGGTAGAAGCACGATTGTATAAGAAAGGGACAGGTTTTAGCGAATCGAATCCATCGTCACGCAGTCATCTGAACACATCTCGCACAAATGCAGTGCGCCAGCTATCGCGTTGTGCGGTGATCTTGCAGGTTGCGAAGATAGCCTTGGAACTCCTTCGAGCAGTCAGGGCTTGAGCTCTGGTAGTCCTTATGCTGAAGAATGGTACAGGGATATCCATAGTACGCATCAATGTAGGCAATGAGGGAATCGAGCGCATCGAGCTGTGCCTTTGGGTAGTCGCTACCATCGATGACATGTTCAATCTCAATGCCGATGGAGCACTGGTTCATGGCGCTTCCGTTGTTGCAGTACTTCACCACGCCGTATTTGCTGTCCAATGCGGCGTAGGTCGGCGAACCCGCGTGGTAGCCAATCTGGTTCATGTCTATGTACTGCCTGATGGAGCCATCCTGCTTGATCATGAACTGCACACTCACGCCGCCGCGACTGCGCCAGAGGCCCGGCCAGTAGTCGAAGTCGCGAATCTCGGTGGTGTCGTGCAAAACAATGCATCGCTGGTAAAGCGGAGACTTATATCCATGCTCCAGGTCACGCACACGCTTTACGGTCAATCCAGCAGGCTTTGGAACGCTCGCGTCGACCGCGGCCCCGCGATATGCGCGTCCAGCATTGCTCGGTGCAGCTCCGCCCTTTGCAACCAGCTGCACCTGAAGCGCCTCGACGCGCAAGCCAAGCCCAATTGTCCCTGAGGACGCGCCGTTTTTTGCCCACGCCATCCAGCCGATTCCCTGCACGTGCGCTCGATAGTAGACGTCGTACTTCGATGCAACGTCGCCGGCGAGCTTAATCTTTACGGCCTCGACCTGTTTTGAGCGCCCTACCGTTCCGGCAAGCTCTCCATCTACCTTCCAGTCCTGCCAGCCAATATCCTGCACGTGTGCCTGATATTGGATGCTCCCGGAGATACCGGAATCGTCCAGCGAAAGACGTATGGCCTCCATACGAAGCGCCCTGCCCGTGGTACCGCAGGTCTGGCCATTGCCTACCGAAGCCTGCCACCCGATGTTCTGGACGTGAGCCGATACCTTGAGGCCCAAGTCGCCAAAATAGGCATAGGACACATCGGAGGATCCGATGCCAGAAGGGGTCTCTCCCTTTGGGGCAAGCCGAATCTGCAGGGCCTCCATGCGCAGAGAATGCCCGGAGCTGCCCGCATACTCGCCGTTTTTTGCCCAAGCCATCCAGCCGACGTTTTGTACATGCACGCGATACCACACGTCGTACTGGTCTGCCACCGCTCCGTAGAGCCGCAGCTGGAAGGCCTCCACGCGAAGCGAGCGGCCTTGGGTGCCGCCCATCGCGCCGTCTTTGGACCATCCTTGCCAGCCAATGTTTTGCACGTGCATGCGGTATTCGATGCCTCCGGAGACGACTGAGCCCGCGAGCTTGATGCGGATGCCCTCAACACGAAGAGATCTTCCCGTCGTGCCTGCGAGGGCGCCGTCGCGCACATATGACTGCCAACCGACGTTTTGGACATGAGCCTGATAGGTTACCGAAGGCACCGTTGCCTGGGGCGACAGCTCTACTTCTTCTGAGGGCTCATTGGTATCAGCTGCTTTGACGTCAGCTTCCGCAGCGCCAGACTCTATCTCAGAGGGAATCTCGTCTACTGTCTCGTCGTCTTCAGACTCCTCATCGTCACCCTCTTCTACCACGGTGTCATTTACGGCAGGCTCCTCTTCTGGCTCGCCAGACTCTCCTTCTTCCGATACCTCGCCACCAAGCGCATCCACATCGGTTAAGACATCGTCTTGCGATTGCTCAAGAACTGCTTCGGAATGGCCGAGCTCCCCATCAAGGACTTCTTCTGCATGCGCCGGAACCACAAACATGCACGAGAGCGCCAAGACCGCAGAGAGAAGCGCCGTCGTAACCCTACGCATGAGAGCCTCCTTGAGCAAAGAGCCTGAATCTATCCCAGCTTGACGTTGCCCAGCCATCCCCATTTGACGGGAACGACCTGCCCATAGTAGTTAATCCACTCATTTAGGCGCATCTTGCGGATGTAGCCCACGTTGTCCATGACCCAACCGTCACCAATGTAGATGGCCACGTGCCCATAGATGCTACCCATGTAGGTCCTGTTATGGGTTCGGACCCCCACGACCATACCCACCTTGAGCTGGGTACGGTCTGAAGAAGTGCAGTAAGCATCGTACATGTCGCACGCGTCAAGGCCATAGTACTTGCCAACGCCGCCTGCGTCACCGACTTCGCTGATCCATTCGGAGCAGAGCCCCGCCCCTGGCGAAGGGACGCGCCCCGCAGCGGAAACGACCCTCTTTTGCCGACTGTTTGCCGCACTGAGCAGCTGCCCAACTGAATTCTTGTTGTTGTCGACAAACGGGGTCGACGTGTCGCTCTGCGCGGTGCCCTTTGGCAAGATCTTGACCTGGAGTCCCCTGATGGGACGGCTGAGGCCAGAGGTACCCGCGCTCGAACCGTTGCGGGTCCAGCTTAGCCAGCCGTAATCATCGACATAAGTGCGATAGTAAACGTCATAGTATTTGGCAACATCCCCCGTGAGTTCAAAGCGCACGGCCTCGACGCCCTTGTCCTTTGTCGTCGTCCTGCCCTTTGGCGTTATGTCAGAGCCCGCAGACGCACCATCTGACACCGTGCGCTGCCAGCCAGTACCAGACATGTGCGCGCTGTACCTAATACCTCCCGTCAGACCAGAATCCGCAGGAAGGGATACGCTTGCCTTGACCTGCTCAATAGCGAGGGATCCTCCCACGCTTCCCGCAGTCGCCCCATTGGTCTTCTGCGCCTGCCAGTCCTGCCCCTCGATGTCTACGGAATAAGCGACATCCAGGCTGCCCAGATGGCTGACGCCGGTTGTGCTCGGTGCCGACGGGTCTCCCTTGCGAATCACCTTGACCTGCATGGCCTCGATGCGCTTGCTCATGCCCGTGGTGCCAGCAGTTCCCCCGTTCTTTGTCCAGGCGAGCCAGCCAAAGTCTTGCACGTGCACGCGGTAGTACACATCAAACTGCTCGGCCATCTGGCCCGTGAGCCTGAACTTTACCGCCTCCACGCGCAGGGAACGTCCCGTCGTGCCGGCGACCTTGCCATTGGCAACCTCTTTTTGCCAGCCGATGTTTTGCACGTGTGCCTGATACGCGATGCCGCCGGTTGCCTCATAGCCGCTCAGACTCGCCTTGAAGGCCTCCATGCGAAGGCCGCGACCCGTGGTGCCCGCCGTCTCACCAGAGCGCTTCCCCGCCTGCCATCCGACGTTTTGGCAATGGGCCGAAATGATGGCGCTCGAGCCATCGATGAAGGCCTCGCTCCTGACCGAGCCGTTGGCCGACGGAGCGGCTTCGCCTTTCTTGCGCAAAACGACCTGAATGGCCTCAACACGCAGGGAGCGTCCACTGCTACCAGCCGACTCGCCGTTCTTTGCCCAGCCAAGCCAGCCGTAGTTCTGAACATGTCCGCGGTAGTAGATGTCATATTGCTCGGCCGCTTCGCCGTAGAGTTCGATCTTGATGGCTTCCACGCGAAGGGAACGTCCCGTCGTGCCGGTCTGCGCACCATCTTGCGCCCAGTCCTGCCATCCGACGTTCTGGACATGCGACTTGTAGCGTATGCCATTGACGCGCTTGCCCTTTGCGTCCAGAAGCTCGAAGGTCATGCCCTCAACACGTAGCGACTTGCCTGACGTACCGGCTGTCTTGCCGTCCTTTACCGCTTTCTGCCAACCAATATTCTGCACGTGTGCCTTATAGGACACCGAAGAGACTTCGAGCTTTTGGGCCGCATCCTCTGCCTTCTCTTCTGTCTTCTCCTCCGCTTGCTCCTCGAGCAACACGTCAGCGTCGGCTGCAGCATCATCGTCCTGGGGCTCAGCAATATCCTCGTCGGTTGGCTCGGCATCGTCCTGTTCGGGTAACTGAGCGTCAGATTCGGCTGGGGCCTCAGGCTGCGGAATCTGCTCTTCCTCTTCCTCACTCACCTCAGCGGGAAGGGGCTCATCAGAAGGAGAGACCTCTTCGGAAACGACGGGCTCCGCGCCCTCAATGACGACTGCTTCTTCACCTGAAGGCTCCTCTGGCACCGCCTCGTCCGCCACGGCGGCAACGGGACAGGCAAGCGAAAGAACCATGCTGAAGGTAACGATCGCGGAGAGAAGGGTTTGCTTGGTACGGCTTGGCATGTTGTGCTCCTTACATCGCGTGCCCTACCAGTGTAGCGGCGCCACAAAGGAGCGGAGAGGGAAATGTAGGATTCTTAACCTCAGATACGTATGTCCAGCAAGTCAAACGCCGAGCATCGTGTCATAGAAAATGGCACCGCCCGAAAGGGACATCCCTTTTCGGGCGGTGCCGCATTCCCATACGTTAGCGTTGACGGAAGGGCTGCGAGGTGTTTTGCCTAATGCCCTGGTACGTAGCGGCTGGTGCAGGCCGACCCTTCGGCACCAACACGATCTGGATGCCCTCGAGCCGATACGAAAACCCGGCGCTTCCCGCCTGCCCGCCGTTCTTTGCCCATCCCATCCAGCCAATATTTTGGCAATGCACGCGGTAGTACACGTCGTAGCGCTTTGCCATCTCGCCCGTCAGACGAATCTGGATGCCCTCGAGACGCAGGCTCCTACCTGACGTGCCTGACATTGCCCCGTTCTTCACGTATCCCTGCCAGCCAATGTTCTGCACATGCGTGCGGTACTCGATGCCACCAGAGACGGGCATGTTCGAAAGCTTTATGTTGATGCCCTCAAGACGCAAGCTCCTGCCCGACGTGCCGGACATAGCCCCGTCCTTCACGTATCCCTGCCAGCCTACGTTTTGCACGTGCGTGCGATACGAGATTGACGGAGACATGATCTTGAACGTCGCGGTCTTGGAGCCGCCATACTTTCCGGTTCCCGTGATGGTCACGGTCGCCGTGCCGGCGCTCACGTTGTTCCTGTAGGACAGCCTGTAGTCTGTGCCCTCCTTGAGGGTTGCACCTGAAAGCTTCACCACGGGCTTGGGAGTGATCGCCGTACCCGTATAGGCCTGATTCGCGATTGCCGCGACTGTCGCGTCTGACAGGCTCTTCTGAACGATCCTGAACGCAACGGTCCGCGACCCCGTGTAGTTGCCCCTCCCCGTTATGGTCACCAGGGCGCTTCCAGGTCCTACGTTGTCCTGGTAGCTGATCGTATAGTCAGTGCCACGCACCAGCGTGGTCGACCCCACCTTGACCGTTGGCACGGGCGTGATCGCGGAGCCGGTATACGCCTGGTCCGCCACAGCCGAAACCGTAGCGCCGTCGAGCGAGCGTGCCGCAATTGCAAACGTGCCGCTTGCCGTCCCCTCATAGTCGCCCTTGCCCGTCACGGTAACCGTTGCGGTGCCCACATTGGTGTTGTTCTTCCAGCCAGAGACAACAAAGTCAGTCCCAGCCTTGAGGGTCGTGCCGCCCAGCTTCACGGTCACGGTCGGCGTATGCGCGCTGCCGGTATAGGTCTGCCTTGACGCCGTTACCGCCGCACCAGCAATGCTCTTCTTGGGCTGCGGAACAACCTCTTGACCAGAGTCTTGGCCCGAGCCTTCACCGCTTTCGCCACTGCCCTCTTCTGAACCCGTGGCGTACTTCGTAGAGCTGAGCGTCAGCTCACTTGTGTCGTAGAACCCACGGGTGTCGCTGTCGTAGGTATACTTGATCGTGCCGCCACCAGGTTTGAGCGTATACCCGCCGGCAACGCTTCCCGATGCGTACGGCGCAACAAACAGCAGGTCGTTGGCACCTATCGTGCCCGAGTCACAATTGGTGAGGTCCACGAGGTAGTTCTTGCCGTCAGGCATTCTCACGACGTTCCACATGTGGCTGCCGGCGCCCGTGCCCCCTGTCATGGTTCCCGTGACCAGGCGGCACTCCACCCCATCGATTCCGGCCAGGTCACAGAGGTACTTGAACGCCTTGGCGTAGCCCTCGCACACCACGTTCGTCGAGCTGTCGCCGTCAAAGACACTGATCAGCTGCCACGGGTCCTTTGTGGTTGCGTTTCCCCGTGCCGCGGCATGGTCGTACGAGACCAGCGCGCATATCCGCGCACGGAAGTGCGCCAGGCGCTCGTAGGGAGCCATCCCCGCACTTTCGTCAACGATTTGCTTGGCGGTTGCCACGGCCTTCTCGACACGCGCGCCCGTCGAGGTGTTCACCTGATATGTGCCGGCGGCATAGCCCTTGGCGACGGCGAACTGAACCGACATGTCGCCGCGCAGATGGAGCGACCACTGGCCACCCTTGTAGCTTGCTCCAAAGTCGGTGGCGCCGTAGAGCACGCCTTCAGACTTGTCAAACCAGTACAGGTCATAGGGGCAATCCATCGCAAGCGCAAGCAGGATGGAATCAAAGTCAGGAAAGACGTGCTCGTAGAGCGCGTCGATGGCCTCGTCGGAGATACCCGTGCCGTCCGGCGTCAAGACGGACGAGACGCCCAGGTCCGCGGCGGTCCATGACGTCTTGCCAGAACCCGTCATCACGCTTGCGGGCACCTCAAACACCGTGGACGTCCGCTTTCCCGCCGCAACTTCTGCGATGTAGCCCCTCAAGAGGTCGTAGACGTCGGCATCGGTGCCGCTCGGACGCGACTGGGCGAGCAGGACCAGCCCTTCAGAGGGGATTTCTTCGGCCATGCGCCGCTCGACGTAGCCATCAAGAAGGTCTTCGCTGGGCCCATCAGCAAACGTGATGCCACGGAGCGGAGCGCTGCCGAACAGCTCCGACGGCTCTTCTGACTGGGCAGACAGCTCGGTCTGTAAGAGCCGCTCAGCCTCCGCAGGCTCTTCCTCAGGAGTGACGTCGCCTTCCGCCTGCCCTTCGTCAGAGGGCTCTTCGGCTAGGGCCTCGTCGGTGGCAGCCTGGCCGTCTTCGGGCTCTGCCGCCTCCTCAGCCGGGACGAGCGCCTCTTCTGCAGGCATCTCCTCGGTTTCGGCCCACGCCACCCGAGGAGCGACGGGCACCAGTCCAACGACAAGCGAGGCAGAGAGAATGACGGAGAGGGCACTTCTGGAGATGCGCATGCTGTCCTCCTGCAAGAGTTGCTCATTGCGTGGCAATTGGGCCAAGTGTACCGCACGAGCCCCTATGCTCGCGCGGCCCGATTTGCCATACGGCCAAAACACGGAGCGCATCGGGCATGGGCCAATCGGCCCAAAGCCACCGTCTGGGACTTTGCAGGTGCTATCCCAGCTGAGCCACGACCTCTTGGGCGCGCGGACAATGGGCAACCAGGCGCATCTCGCGTGGAGGCTCCTCGCCCTCCGCAGCCTCACCATCCAGGCGCGAGAGAATCACGTCAAGACGGTCGTCACCGATCTCGTCGGCAAACTGTTCGCCCCACTCAATAACGCAGACGCCGTCGCCGCCAAGCAGGTCGTACATCCCCGTGTCCTCGAGCTGGTCCACATCCTCAAGCCGGTAGAGGTCAAAGTGGTAAAGCGGCATCTGGCTGCCCTCGTACACCATGAGGATGTTGAAGGTGGGGCTCGTCACATCGTCCTCGACGCCCATTGCGGCCGCAATGCCCTTGGTGAGCTGCGTCTTTCCCGCTCCGAGGTCTCCCGTCAGCACAAGCACGTCGCCTTCGCGCAGAAGCGATCCCAGGCGTCTTCCCAAGGCGATGGTCTCCTCCTGAGACCTGGTCACATATGACATGGCTACCGGACCTCCCCCGCCTCTGCGGGATGCTCCGCAAGCCACTGCCCCAACATGCGCATGTCCGCCTCAAGCAGCGGAAGCCAATCCTGGTGATAGATGGTCGCAGCGGGATGGAAGGTGGGCATCACCACAAAGTGGCCCGTTTGATGGAAGCGCCCGCGCAGCTTGGTCACGCCCTGTTCGGTGCGCAGCACGAACTGCGTGGCAAAGTTTCCGAGGCAGACGATGACATCTGGCCAGATGGAGCGAATCTGCTCGCGCAGGAAGGGCGAGCAGGCCTCGATCTCTTCTGGCCGGGGGTTGCGGTTTGAGGGAGGGCGGCACTTGATGACGTTGGCGATATAGATGTCCTCGCGACGAAGGCCGGCAAGACCGAGCAGGCCGTTGAGCTTCTGCCCTGCCGCACCCACGAACGGCTCGCCCTGAAGGTCCTCGTTGCGCCCTGGCCCCTCGCCGATGAACATGACGCGCGCATGCGGGTTGCCCACGCCAAACACCAGATTGGTGCGCGTCTGCCCCAAGGGGCAAAGCTGGCAGTTTCCGAGCACGTCGCGAATCTCCTCGAGGGTCACCTCGCGAGGCTTTTGATGCTCGTGCCCAGGTATGTGCATGACTCCCATGACGCCCTCCGAACTGACAAGCGATGGACGCTCGCGTCGCGGCCTAGACATACACCTTCTCCAGGCGCATGCCAAAGTTGCAGGTCACCTCGTAGTTGATGGTGTTGCGCAGCCCCGCTATCTCATCGGCGGTAATCTCCTCGTTTCCGTCGCGACCCATGACGGTCACCACGTCGCCCACCTCGGCCGGACGCTGGGGACGATACCCCCGCGGGCCATCGGGCTCGATTGCCACCATGAATTGGTCCATGCAGATACGCCCCGCCTGGCGTGCACGAACGCCATTGACGATGACGTCCATGTTGTTGGAGAGCGAGCGCGCAAGGCCGTCGGCATAGCCGATGGGGACCGTGGCAATCTGGACGCCCTGCCGAGGAACGCGATACTGCATGCCGTAGCTCACGCCCGCGCCCACAGGAGGCCAAACCACACGCGTGACACGGCCACGCACGCTCATGACGGGCGAAAGCGAGATGAGCCCGCGCGTGCTGTCGGCGGGATGCAGGCCATAGAGGCCGATTCCCGCACGACACATGTCAAACTGCACACGGGGATGCAAGATCATGCCCGGCGTGTTGTCACAGTGAACGAGGCCCGTCTCCATGCCGGCGTCATGAATGGCGGTCACCGCCTCGACAAAACGGTTTGCCTGAAGCTGGAAGTCCCAGCCATCTACCTCGTCCGCCGTGGCGAAGTGCGTGAACGTCCCCGCGCACGACAGGCCACGGTGAAAGTCCAGCCCGTGGCGGAACTCAACGACGTCGACGGGCTGGACGCCGATGCGCGTCATTCCCGTGTCGATGGCGAGGTGATAGTTGCCCACCTTTCCCGCCTCGGCCGCTCGCTCGCCATAGGCCAGGCCAAAGTCAAAGTTGTAGATGGACGGCATGATGTCGTATTCGACCAAGGTGTCGATCGCCGCATCAGGGCACTCGTTAAGCATGAGGATGGGCCATTCGATGCCCGCCTTCCTCAGCTCGACGCCCTCCGCGACCGTTGCGACCGCAAACTGGTCGGCGCCAGCCTGATGCATCGCCTTGGCGCAGGCAATTGCCCCGTGCCCGTAGGCGTCCGCCTTGACGGCGCACATGAGCTTGACACCCCTACCGAGGCACTTCTTGAGGGCGCGGACGTTGTTCTTGACCGCGCCGAGGTCTATCTCGACCCATGCCCACCGATCATCTGGGCTCTTGACCATAGCCATGCCTTGCTCCCCCATACCGTATATCGTCATCCCTGGAGCGCGAGCTCAGGGAAGGAGATGTGCTCTGCAAGCGTGTCGCTCGCAAGTCCGATTGACTCTATGACGTCGCGCGCGATGACCCCTCGCGAGCCAAAGCGCTCCGCGGCGATGGAACCCGCATAGCCATGCACCTCGCAGGCATACGAGCACAGCACCGGAAGGTCCGTGTCATCGATGCTGGTCTGCGCGAGAAGGGATGCCATGATGCCTGCGAGCACGTCCCCCGAACCCGCCGTTGCAAGCGCCGCGGGACCTGGCTTGGGAAGGACGGCCGCCTCGACGCCAACGCAGGCCGTGGCAGAGCCCTTGGCGACCACGCAGATCTCGCTGCCGCCATCGGTCCAGACGATGCGTCGCGCCGCCTCAAGCGAGGAGGTGAGCGAGTCGGGTGGCGTGTCCGCCAGTCCCACAAGACGACCGAGCTCGCCGCGATGGGGCGTGAGGATCAGCTTAGCCGTACGGCGCAGAAGCTCGGGGAACTCGTCGATGTTGTTCTCGGTGAGGCGAGCCAGGCAGTTGAGGCCGTCCGCATCAATGACCAGCGGAACGTCAGAGCGCAGCATCTTGGAGACGATGCCCGCGGGGCCCGTTCCTACCCGCATGCCCGGCCCCACCAAGACGGCACCCTTGTTCTTGGCAAGGCGCGCCGCAAGGTCAGCCGCCTCGGGTGCAAAGGTTCCCTCGCTGGTCGCGGGCAGGGCGACCACGGGAATCTCCAGCATCTGAGACTGGACGATGGGGGCAATCGTTGCCGGTACGGCGAGCGTGACGTATCCCGCCCCAGCGCGGGCTGCTGCCATGGCAGCCATCATCGGTGCGCCGGGGAAGCGAGACGACCCGCCAACCACCAGCACGGAACCGCGGCTGAACTTGTCCACCGCGTTGGACGGCTGGGGCATGACGCCCAGGTAGTCCGCCAGCTCCGCACGCCAGGCAACGGGATCCGCCTCGATGAGGAGTCTCTCGGTCTGCTCGGCCAACGGGGCCACGACGATGGATCCGCAGGCGTCACGACCCTGGTCGGCAATGAGACCGGGTTTGAGCGAGAGCATGGTCACCGTCACGTCGGAAATGACGCACTCGCCTTCGGCGCGCCCCGTCTGGGCGGAGAGCCCGCTCGGCACGTCGACTGACACCACACGCGTTCCGGAAGCGTTCAGGCATTCGATCCAGATGTCAAAGGGTGCGCGGGGCTCACCATGGAACCCCGTCCCGAAGATGGCGTCAAGGGCGATGTCCGTATGCTCAAGCAGCTCCTCGAGCTCCTGGCGAGGCGGTGCGATGATGACCTCGACCCCGGCCTCCACGGCACTCTGCGCCACGACGCGGGCGAGGTCACTCTTGATGTCGGCAGGCTCGACGGCGCTCACGACGCGGACGATGATGCCGCGTGCCTTGAGCGACTCCGCGGCGACCCAGCCGTCGCCCCCGTTGTTGCCGTGACCGGCAAGGACGGTGACCTGGCGCACGTCCCCCATATGGAGGACTTCCTGCGCGGCCGCGTTGCCCGCACGATGCATCAGCTCGGAGATGCTTACGCCAACCTCCGTCAGGCGGTCCTCGACCAGCCGCACATCCTCTATGTTCAGCACTGGCTGCATACCATCACGCTCCCACTGCGAAGACGAAAGACTCGCAATGTCACATCTTGTCAAAGAGCGACAGCTGTTGCCGCTCAAGCTCGTCAATCACCGTACGCGCCGCCTTGAACGACGCGAGAAGCTCCTGCGCAGGATCGGGGCGCTCGTCGACCTTGGGGCGGGCCTCCTCCGTCACGGCGACCGCGTTTGCCACCGCGACCTCCTGCGTATGGGAAAGGGACAGTGCGATCTCCTGCACGCCCCTTTCGCGGGCGACCTCCTTGGCACGCCCCGTCAGCACGGCGAGGGGACGTCCAGACTCGTCGTTTATCACGGATACGTCCTTCACGCCGATACCCTGCGAGAAGCCCGTTCCGAGGGCCTTGAGCACCGCCTCCCGTGCGGCAAAGCGAGCCGCATAGTGCTCGGCGGGACGCGCGAAGGAATCGCAGTAGGCGCGCTCCTCGTCCGTGAAGACGCGCTTCAGGAAGGACGGACGACGCTTGATCACGCGCTCCATGCGCGCGATCTCGAGCATGTCAACACCGATGCCTGCGGCCATATCCGTAAGTCACCCTAGGCCTTGTACGGCTCGAGGGCCGCGAGGACGATGTCGTTCGCCTTGCGGCAGAGCTCCTCGGTGGGAGCCTCGGCAAGCGAACGGACGAGCAGCTCGGTGCCACTCGCGCGCACGAGCACGCGACCGTTGCCCTCGAGGAACTCGCTGGCGGCCTCGACGGCAGCCTTCACCTCGGGGGAAGCCATGGCGGCGTCACGGTCGGTCACGGGGACGTTCACCAGCTGCTGCGGGTAGAGCTTGACGGGACGCACCAGGGTGGAGAGGCTCTCCTTCTGGGCGCGGATGGCCTCCATGATGCGTAGCGACGTCATGATGCCGTCACCGGTGTTCTCGATGTCACCAAAGATGATGTGGCCACTCTGCTCGCCACCCAGGCTGTAGCCCTTCTCACGCATGCAGGCATACACGTACTTGTCGCCGACAGCGGTGTCCTCGTGGTTGATGCCAATCTCCTCGAGCGCCTTGAAGAAGCCAAAGTTGCTCATGACGGTGGGCACCACCGTGGACTTGGCCAGACCGCCGTGCTGGTTGAGGTAGCGTCCGCACACATACATGATGAGGTCGCCGTCCACCACGTGGCCCTTCTCGTCGACGGCAATGCAGCGGTCGGCGTCGCCGTCGTAGGCAAAGCCCACGTCGAGGTTGTTGCGCAGCACGTAGCTCTGCATCTCCTCGATGTGCGTGGAGCCACAGTTCACGTTGATGTTGAAGCCGTTGGGCGTGTTGTTGAAGACGTAGACGTCAGCCCCGAGCGCGTCGAAGACGGGCTTGGCGACGCTCGATGCGGCGCCGTTTGCGCAGTCAAGGCCGACCTTCACGCCCTGGAGGCTGAAGTTCGCGCTGGCAATGAGGTGCGCGATGTAGCGGTTGCGGCCCTGCATGAAGTCGACCGTGCAGCCGATCTTGTCGCCCGTGGCCAGGGGCACGTCGATCTCACCGTCGATATAGGCCTCGATCTGCTCGAGGACCTCGTCATCCATCTTCTCGCCGTTGCCGTTGACGAGCTTGATGCCGTTGTCCGTAAAGGGGTTGTGGCTCGCGGTGATCATGATGCCGCAGTCAAAGGCGCCCTCGGCCGTGACGTAGCTCACGCCCGGCGTGGGGATGACATGCAGCATGTAGGCATCCGCGCCACTGGCAACGAGGCCAGCAACCAGCGCAGACTCAAACATGTAGCTCGAACGACGGGTGTCCTTGCCAATGACGATGCGTGCCTTCTTGTCGACGCGCGCACCGTAATACCAACCTGCGTAACGGCCAATCTTAAAAGCGTGGTCCACGTTGAGGCCCTCGTTTGCCTTGCCGCGGAATCCGTCAGTCCCGAAGTACTTCATTTCAGCTCCCCTTTTCGGAATCGTCGCGAGGTACAGACGCACTACATTTTAGCAGCGCGTGCAACAGATGGCGCACCGCTCTTGGCAAGAGTAGCAAAACCATTCGAGTTATTGCCTCCACGAAAGAGCACTTGCTATGTCGCAGCGACACAAAAAAGGTCCGCCGGACGTGCCGACGGGCCTTGGCAGTGCATATGCTCCAGAAGCCTTAGCGCTTGGAGAACTGCGGGCGCTTACGGGCCTTCTTCAGGCCGTACTTCTTGCGCTCGACGGCACGGGAGTCGCGGGTGAGGTAGCCGGCCTTCTTGAGCTCGGCACGATACTCGCCAGCCTCGAGAAGGGCGCGGGCAATGCCCAGGCGAAGGGCGCCAGCCTGACCGGTGATGCCGCCACCATCCATGTTGGCGAAGACATCAAAGCGGTCGGCAGTCTCGGTCAGGACAAGCGGGGCAACCGCGTTGTCGACGAGCTGCTGGCGGCCAAAGTAGTCCTTGGCGTCGCGGCCATTAACGGTGATCTTGCCGGTACCGGGGACAAGACGGACGCGGGCGACGGCCTCCTTGCGACGGCCAGTACCCATGTAAACTGCGGTGTTATCAGCCATCGGTTACGCCTCCAGATCGATCTTGACGGGGTTCTGGGCCTGATGCGGATGCTCGGGGCCAGCATAGACCTTGAGCTTCATGCCCTGCTTGCGGCCAAGCGTGGTCTTGGGGAGCATGCCCTTGATGGCGTGCTCGACAACCCACTCGGGCTTGCGGGCCATGGCGTCCTTGTAGGACTCGGTCTTGAGGCCGCCCAGATATCCGGAATAACGCCAGTAGGACTTGTGGTCAGCCTTGACGCCGGTCAGGACGACCTTGTCGGCGTTGATGATGACCACGAAGTCGCCGGTGTCGGCGTTGGGGGTGAACTGGGGCTTGTCCTTGCCACGCAGAATCATGGCGGCACGGGTGGCAAGACGACCGAGGGTGGCGCCCTCAGCGTCGATGAGCACCCACTTGCGCTCGACCTCGCCCTGCTTGGCGTAATGAGTCGACTTAGTCACTTGACTCCTCCATACGTACGATGTGCTGCGGCGGCTTCTGGACAAACCTCCGCGTGCTTGTTCTTGTCAGAGATTACGGGGCTCTGCAAAAGAAGCCTTAAAAGTATACAGCGAGTCTCCCTTGGTAAAAGGCACACTTTATCTCCACACAAGCCGTCCACAGAGCTGTCAGCCGCACACCTATCTGGTGACGCCCAACTCCCGCATTTGTGCCGAGAGCGGGTATACACTTTTTGATATGTCAAAGGAGGACAACGATGTCGGATAACGCGATGGTGCTTGAGGGCGGCGGCTTCCGCGGCATGTTCACGGCAGGAGTGCTCGACGTGCTGATGGAGCACGGTGTGTGGGATTTCTCGAGCGCATGGGGCGTCTCTGCTGGCGCCATTGCCGCCACGAGCTACAAGAGCCGCCAAATTGGCCGCAGCATGCGCATCATGCTCGCATTCCGTGACGACCGCAGGTTCATGTCGCTGTGGTCCTTTGCCCGGACGGGGGACATCGCGGGCAGCGACTTCATGTACGACGAGGTGCAGAACCGCCTCGATCCTGTCGACCTGCCCACCTTCCATTCCAACCCGCTGCGCATGTACGCCGTCGCGACCGACGTGGTATACGGGGCCCCGGCCTATCTGCCCTGCGTGACGTTTCCCGATGACGTCAAGAAGGTCCAGGCCTCCGCGTCGCTTCCTCCCGTCTCGCGCATGGTGGAGGTTGACGGCCACCACTACCTGGACGGCGGCACCTCGGATTCCATCCCCTTTGAGGTGGCACTTGGGCTGGACGGCGCTCCGCAAGTCGAGGGACACGCGCCGGCGAGCAAGGCCCTGGTCGTGCTGACAAAGGACCGCAGCTACCAGAAGGCGCTAAGCCCCCTCACCTACGAGTACATCGCCCTGCGCTCGCACCGCTATGACGGCTTTCCCCTGTACGAGGGACTCCTTCAAAGTCGCCCCGACCGTTACAACACGCAGCGCCAACGGCTGTTTGACCTCGAGGCGCAGCCAGACAGCCCCGTCCTGGTGTTTGCGCCAGAAAAGCCCGTCGAGGTGGGCGTCAGCGAGCGAAGCGGCGCAAAGCTGCTCGACCTCTACCTGCAAGGACGTTCGCAGGCAGAGCGCCGTCTGGACGAGGTCAAGGCCTTTTTGGCCTAAGGCAACTGGCTCGCCCGCAAGCAAGCGGGGCTGGAGGGTGAACGACCCCTCCAGCCCCGCTGATGCGCTCCCCTCGATTATTTACGCCTGCTCGCCCTTGATCTTGCTGACGACGCCATCAACAGCCTGCGTCGCCTTCTCCTTCAAGGCGTCGGCGACGGCCTTGACCTCTTCGCCCGACACGGCACCGTCGCCGTCCGCGTCAAAGCCCTTCTTGACTTCGCCCGCAGCCTCGGCAACGGCGTCTGCCGTCTCCTTCACGCGTCCGGCAATAGCGTCGAGGACTTCTTTTGCCTCCACGTTGCCATCGCCGTTTGCATCGAGAATCTCAGTGCCCTTGGCAAGGAACTCGTCTGCGGTCTGCTTGATATCCATGGTCTCTCCTATCAACGTTGGTGCTGGTAGCATGATGCGAACAGTATAGGGCCCTCTCACAGAGCCGAGCAGGTGAACGGCTCACCCTTCGGCAAGTGCGCCCTTAGCCGCCAAACGCGTTGAACCAGGCATGGTCTGCAAAGGCATCCTTCTTGGGACCACGCGGCTCATGAACGGGACGGCCAACGGGCAGGTAGCACACGAGGTCGTACCCTTCTGGCACGCCGAGCACCTCTGCCATCTGGTCGCACAGCCTGTCATCGTCGGTGATGTGGCCCTCGTACCAGCAGGACGCGTAGCCCAGGGCCGTAATCGCCAGTAGCATGTTCTCTATCGCGGCAGAGTAGTCCTGCACGGCAAAGCACTTGTCGCGGTAGGCAAAGACCCGCTTGGTCAGGACGCATATCGCCGCGGGGGCGTTCTCGCGCGCAAGCGGCGGCTTGATGCAGGCGCGCACGCGAGCGAGCACGTCAGCATCGTCAATTGCTACCAGGTAGACGGTCTGCTTGTTGCAGCCCGTGGGACCGGCCAGCCCCGCCTCCATGATGCGCACGAGGTCCTCGCGCGGGACGGCGTCAGACAGAAAGCCGCCTCGGTAGCTGTGACGTGACCGCAGAGCCTCGAACAAATCCATGACAGGTGCCTCCCATCTTGAAGACGATCTCTTACATGGTACTTTTCAAATCACCCTTTTGAGGGGGTATCTCGTTTGCCATCCTGCGCTTTTGTAAAAAATACCCCCTCCAAAGGGCGGTTGGCTTTTCACAAAAGGCGGTCCCGACCTGCCACGATAACGTCGTGACGGTCGGAACCGCTGTGCTGACCATGTCTTCCCGGCGCGCCTACCAGTGCTGCGTCACGTACTCGATCGATTCGTCCATCACGTCCTGGGGGATTCCGTCATCCCACCTCCAGATGCCGTTGGGGTTGACCTCGTAGTGCCCCTCGCCGGCCTTCTGCATCCAGGCGATGAGGTCGTCGACCGTCCCCCCCCCCGCTCCTTGTAGTTCCTGATCATCGCGTCGAGTAACCCCTCCTGCAGCCTGTTCAGCTCCCCGCCGGAGACGCCCTCGAGCATCTCGTCAGAAAGCTCGGCCCCCTCGGGCATGTCGCGAATGTCGTCCATCGAGGCCATCTGGCGCTCCTTCCAAAGGGGCCGCCCATTCAGCGGCCGGGACAGTGCTGCCTATTGATACGTTCGCTCATAAGCATCCGTCTCAGGTGGCGCAGCGCTATTTCTGTTGCGCTTCAGCCAGAAGATGGCGAACTTCCCGGACAACGTTCGCAGAGGGCGCAAGGCGATAGGCCATACCTGCCAGAAGCAGGGCAACCCCAAGGAACCCCATCAACGCGGCACGGCCCTGCGGCCCGTCGCCGGTCTGGGGCAGTGCCGCGCGTCGCACGCCACGTGTGGGGACCTCGTTGGCAGGGGCGTCCGACTTGTCTGGACTCGCGGGGTCGACGGGCTCCACGGGATCTGTCGGCTCATCTGGGTCGACGGGGTCATCCCCTTGAGAATCGAACACGATGTCGTAGCACAGAGCAAACCTCGGGTCATCAATGCCGCCGCCCTCGGCAAAGCGCTGGTCATATCGCCAGCCATAGGTGATGTACCTGCCGTCGTCGAGCCACCGTGCGCAGCAGTTTCCGTTGGTCTGGAGCACCCCTAGGAAGCCAAGCCGAGCGTCGAAGAACTTCGTGACCTCTGGTTGCTGCTCGTTGAAGAACGGTGCGTACAGCGTCACAGCCACCTTGTTCGTAGGCCCTACGGCGACGCGACCGTAGTTGTATGCCGCAGCACCGAGCTCATGCGATGCGAGGGTCGTCCCATCCTTCGAAAAGGCAAAGAGACACACCGTCCCGTCGTCCCAGCTCTTGGAGAGCACGTACACGGTCCCCTCGTGCTCTGCCGCATCGAGGAGGCGTTCGTACCTGCCCAGATCGGCGCCTTGGGGCACGAGGTGGCCCACTCGGCTGGCGGGGTCGTCGTCCGCCATGAAACTCTTTGACCGAAACACCGCCTGCGCGGCATGGGCCTCTTCACCCTCAAGCAGCACCCGCGTCACCTTAGTCGGGTCATCGCGGTCAACGACGTTTTTGTAGTACGTACGCTCTCCCACAAAGGGCGTGGCGTGATCGCACTGATAGAAGTACCAGGAACCGTCTGGTGCCTCAATCGGCTCGGTAAGGGACACGGCCTGTCCCATATACCATGCCCCTGAAAGCTTGCCCGTCCCCGTAAGGACCAGCCCGCCAAGAGGAACCTGCACGGATATCTCAGGCGAGAGGGCTCCCCCAAACAGGACGAACGACCCCTCCGCAAACACCACGGAGGCGCTTGTCGCCTTATCGAGCAGGTCCGCGTCAATGTTGGCGTCGAACTCGACAAGGGACCCCTGCGTCTTGAGGTTGACGCAGGCGGCCTCCGCGCCGGTATCGAGCACCACGCGGGCGTAAGCCTCGGGAGAGAGCGTGACGTTCGAGTCAGCCTGCAACGTGACGTGTCCTCCGCACAGGAGCTCGGTGCCCTCTGCGACCGTGAGTCTGGGCGGCTCGCTGTTGGGTCGCTCGCTCGGGTCGAAGCGCACCACCACCGTGCCGCCATCCTCGTCCGAGCGCACGACCTCGAGGGAGATGCCTGACCATCCTGCCTCGGCGTTTTCGTAGAAGCTTGTCGACGGGTTCGTCGTCGGCGTCACGGAGTCGCCCGCGTACAGCATGCAGCCCCAGCGACCCCCATCTGCCGCCGTCGGGGCCACGCCGCCCTCGGAGTCGCCATAATGCGGCTCGTCCCCGTCCGGATGTACCAGCTCGATGAGCTGGTCGTGCGCGCCCCCATGCAGGTTGGTGTGCGCAGTGTTGCCTTGCTCGTCCAGCTCGGCCTGCACCCGATAGAGCCTGAATCCGCTCGAGAGCTCGTGCAGCGAGCTGTCGACGCCCCACAGGAATCGCTGGTTGCCCGCAGCGTGGTCATATTGCAGCACGTAGTAACTCGAATACCGATCAAGCGGGTGGTCAGCCACCACGATAATGCCGCCTGTCTGCGACTCGTCGTCATTGGTAAAGGGCGCAAGGTCCAAGGACACGCCACCATCTTGTGTGGGACTGCCCACCTCCAGGCCACCACGCGTAGCCCGGACGCCGTCCTCGGTCACCTCTACCCAGGTCACCTGCGTTTGCTCGTCGAGCCACCCCAGCATCCACTTGGAGAACCCGTTGTGGTCTCCCATATCGTCAAACATCATGTCCGACGTCTGGATGCCGCCGCCCGCCCCGCCATCAGGGCCTGGGGCAGCGTAGTAGTCGGGCAGCCCCATCGTATGGCCGCTCTCGTGGATGAGCGTCCGCATGCCGAGCGCCGTGTTGGAAGGACGATGCAGCTGGATGCGCGATCCAGCGGCCAGCCCGTCAAAGAGCATCGCCTCTCCCTCGTCGTCCTTGAGGTCGAGCACGGAAGCGCGCGACCACCACGTCGTCCCCCAACCGGTGTCGCCGCCCGCAAAGTGAATCGTCACGCAGTCGATGATGCCGTCACCATTGCCGTCGTAGTCACCGTAGTCCAACTGGTCGTCGAGCGCCTGCAGCGCCTCCTCATAGAGCTCTCCCACGTCCTCCTCGTAGAAGGACCTGGGGTGCTGTGTCTCGTAATCAAAGGCCTCGCCGGTTATGTGCAGCTTTCCATAAGACGATCGCTGGTAGTACGCCGAGAGGCTCTCGTAGGGAAACGTCCCCTTATCGCCATCTATGAGGCCCTGGAGCGCCTCGAGGGAGTCGCCCTCCGCAAAGCCCATGGGCTCATGCTCGGAGTCACCCGGAAAGCTCACCCGCAACGCGAGCATGCGGGCCTCGCCCGTCTTGGGCATGGTTCCGCGCGTGTCGAACTCGGACTCTTGGCCGTCGCCTGCGCTCATCAGCTCGAGCAGCGGCGGGTCGGCGGTCTGCTCAAACGACTCCTGATAGGCGACGCGCTCTTCGAGGGTACCCTCGACGGCAAAGAGCTCGAGCTCCTCCTCGGAGGGAAGGTTGGGGTTGCCATCCTGCGCAAGCGCCTGCACTGGCGAGAAGACGAGTCCCCCTGCGAGCGCGAGGGCGAGCAAATGACGCCTTAGGCAACCCTGATGCCTGGAGCTCACAAGACAACACCAACCTATCTGCGACGTGTGACACCACGGCCTTTGAATTCACGACGACCCATGTTACGCCAATTGCAAACCAGCCAAGGTGAGACAGTTTCAGACGGCAGAGTCTTGAGTAGGCACAATTCGGAGGAAGCGGCGGAAGCTGAGCGCAGGCGCCTCGGACTCAACGATGACATGCTTGACCAGGAAGAGCTCATCGCTCTCAGGGAGGGAAGGCTGCGCGGCTAGAAGCCGAGCGAGAGGTTCTAAGTCACCAGAGAAAGGGGCCGCGCTAGCCGATCCCCTTTCTCTATGTCAGAGCGAACTTGGTCCCTCCAAAGAAGGATAGTTCGACCCTTCGTACGCAGGTGGAGGTGCGGAGAATCTGCGTCTCGCCTTCGGCGATACGCACTCGCTCGGCGGGCTCTGCCCGCCTCCCGCGTCGCCTACGGACAGGCCGCCGGCCTGTCCGCTTCACGGCTCCGCCCTGCAAAGAGTTCGATTCTCCGCTGCGCACACAAAAGCGGGCCGCGACTGGTTGTCAGTCGTGGCCCGCGTTTACAAACATGGTGGAGCTAAGTTCCCTTAGGTCGAACACCGCCGATGACCCCGAGAAGACGGTGTCGTAGCCGCCAAACGACCAGCAACCATCACGGTTGTATCGATCATCCCCCACATAGTTGACAAAATCGCCAGTGACCAGCAGCGTGTCGTCATCATACACATATATCTTGTCGATGAAGTAAGCCAGCACGTCATCACGTACCTGCGGGTCATCGAGATTGGCATGGGCATAGCGCTCGAAGACCGTACCAATACTGTGCTCGTCTGCCAATAGGGCAGCCTTGGCTTCCTCCGCGGCGATGGACTCAGTGAGAGCCAGCTTTCTTCCCTCAAGCTCGCTAAGTCTCTTCATGAGCGTCTCGGAAAGAGCACCAGCCTCAACGGCCTTGATGATGTTACCCAGCGATTTATTCACTTCCTTGAGTTCTGCCTCAAGGCCGCGTCTGTAGGAATTGTCGCCATATACCCGCTCGTAGTAAGCAACGGCATCTGCGGCGAACGATGCGCGCAGCTCCTGATCGTCAAGCAGCTGTGAGAGCACGGCGATTACGGCGGATTCGATCCTGACTTTACTAACGCTGCTCTTCCTGCAACCTCTCGACTTGAGGTGCTCGCCACAACCGTAGTAGTCATAGCGTCTGCCGTTCTTGCTCGTGCCATAGGTACCCTGCATGGAATGCCCGCACTCACCGCAGTACAGCTGTCCCGTCAGCCAGAAGCGTACGCCGTCATCTGCGGTTTCGACACGTGAGGAGCGTGCCTTGCTCCTCCTGTTCGTGACGAACCTTTCCTGCGCCGCCTCGAACGTTGCCTTGTCGATAATCGCCGGCATGCCGCCCTCAATTTCGGTTTCGCCGTAGGTGTAGATCCCCGTGTAGCGTTTGTTCTTCAGGATTCTACGAAGCCCGTGCACGTTGAAGCGACCTCCGCGACCAGTTCGCAAGCCGTCTTCGTTGAGGTCGTCGGCAATCTCCTGCAGTCGCTTGCCGAGAGTGAATTCTGAGAAGATGCGGCGCACGGTCGGAGCGGTCGCGTCATCGATTACATACCGCTTATCCGCACCGATCGAGTATCCGAGAAGCCGGTGGCCATTGGAGAGTGCGTGTTTCGCGTTGTAATCGACACCGCGACGGATATTCCTTGCGAGTTGCTCGGAATAATAGGCTGCCATTCCATCCAGCATTGATTCCATGAGTCCAGCCTCCGGGCTGTCGTCATCGGGCACAACCTCGGCCACGTAACAGACGCGACACCCCGCGTCCTTGATGGTCTTTCGGGCTAGAGCAACCTCGAGCCTGTCCCTGCCGAGCCGGTCAGCCTTCCACAGGATGAGGACGGCGGGCTCAAGGCGGCCAACCTCCGACAGCATCTGCTGGTAGCCGGGACGGTCAGAGGTCGTGCCGCTTATAGCCCTGTCCTCGTACTCGCGAATAATCCTGAACCCCTTGGCCTCCGCCCACTTGTGCGCCGCGTCACGCTGTTGTTCGATCGAGGCCTCATTTTGCGAGTGGGAGGAGAAGCGGTAGTAGGAAATGGCTAAATTGTTAGCATTGGATTGGCGTTTCTTACGTGCCACATGACCCTCCTAATACCGCGTTCCGCCAGCCATTCCATCCAGCATTGATTCCATGAGTCCAGCCTCCGGGCTGTCGTCATCAGGTACAGTCCCGCCCACGTAGCAGACGCGGCACCCCGCGTCCTTGATGGCCTGCATCGCGCGGGCGAGCTCGGCGACGTCCCTGCCGAGCCGGTCAGCCTTCCACAGGATGCGGACGGCGGGCCTGAGGCGACCGACCTCCGACAGCATCTGCTGGTAGCCGGGGCGCTCGGAGGTCGTGCCGCTTATAGCCCTGTCCTCGTACTCGCGGATGATGGTGAGTCCATGCTCTTCTGCGTACTTGTGTGCCGCATCTCGCTGCTGTCCGATGGAAGCCTCGGCGACGGGGGTCTCGACTTGCGAGGGGGTCGAGCATCTGTAGTACGCGATTGCTAGATCGCCATCGTTGTGCCTGAATGTCTTGGTGGTCATGTGCACCCCTGTCCTTTTGTGTCGCTATCCCCGTCCAAGGATGTCTCTGAAGGAGATCCTGAAGGTGCCGGCGTCGCGGATTTGGCCACTGAGGTGGTCGATGGCTGCCTCTACGCTTGAGCGTGTGCAGGGCACGCCGGTGACGACGCCAGCCTCGCTTGCGCGACCCGGGTCGCCCATGTCTGGGACGTGCCACATCGACACCTCGCAGGTCGCCCCGTAGTCAAGGGAGAAGCCCCTCAGCTCGACGTCGTGATGGTCGTCGGTCACGAGAGCTGGGCACCTCTCGCCGTCCGACTCGCGATATCCCCAACCGGGACCGAGCTCTGCGAGGGCGTCGCCCTCGCGTGCGTCGCGCCTTCTGTGCAACGGCTCGGGGATAGCGCAAGTCACCACCTTCGCTCGCCCGGCCCGCGCTCCCGCGTCCCACCTCGCCACGCGAGGCTTGGGAAGCTTGTCGGGCTCTATCCTCCCGGCGTCTTCAGGGCCGATGCACCCCTCCTTCAGGTTGAGCGCGATCGTCAGCTGCTCGTATGCCCCGACTGCGTCGCAGGGCACCACGAAGCGCTCGGCCGAGGCGCTGACGCGGGGACCGTCGGCGTCTCTGATTACGACGAGCGACAGGTCGTCATAGTGCTCGAAAATCTCCCAGACCTTGCAGCCTGCCGGGGCCTCGACGCCGAGCAGGTGGCACGAGCCCTCGCACGTGGGCTCAAGCTCCGCCCTTGCGAGGTCCCCGGCGTCGTCATCCGAGTCGAACGGGCTGAGGCAGAGAAGCGCTCTCAGGTCGTACTCGAGAACCATCGCGATTGCCTGGACTACGCCGAGCCCCACCTGCCTGTAGGTGGGGCCCGTCTCGTAGTTTCTGATTGTGGAGCCGGAGACCTCGATGTCGGTTGTGATGCTCGCTACGTCGCGGAGCGTGAGCCCGCGCGCTTCGCGCGCGGCCTTGAGCCTCTTGGAAACCCTCGCCGAGTAGCCGTTCAAGGCCTTCTCCTGGGTGTTGCGGTCGGGCCCCCAGCCGCCGCCCTCGTTGCGTTTGATTGGCATTATCCCTCCAATCGCCTCGATTGTACAGTGAAATCATATCACATTATTAAATTGTATGTAAATAGGAGATAACGGCCTAAACTCGCGAATATGAAGAAGATGTGTGCATTAACTTATATGTATGTGCAATCTATTGCACATCAGTGGAGCGCTCTGTACGATGGTGCAGACGCTAGGGAAGCGGTCTCGGGTTTCGTCCCATTCCGCCAACACGCACGCGAGGGGCGTTGCGTCTGCGAAAAGACCCTCCGAACTCGTGCATCTCATAAGCTCCGACGCCATGCGCGTGTGCTCAACGGGAGCCACCAGGGAAGCCCCTGGCCGTTGGCGGCATCACGCGTTTTTTTGCCATCAGCGGTGTCAGACAAAACGTCGCCTGACAGAGGGTCAGGCGGGAAGCACGAGAAAGGCATCCGATGCTATTCACCCCCGACACAGTCAGCACCCTAGCCGCGTACCGCGACAACCGCGCGAGCAGGCAGTACGCGATCTTCTGGCGGACCGACCGCGACGACGATGCACCCCTCATCGCCATAGCTGACGTCCGCGGCTGCGAGACCGTCGTACACGAGCTCAGCGACAGGGGCTACGAGGTGGACGCCATCCGGATCCCCTTCTCCCAGGGCTCGATCTACTCCGTCGTCTCGCGGCCTCTCGGCGTGTGGGCCGCCGACATCATCGCCCAGCCCATCCTCTGGGAGCGCCTCGAGTGGCACCCAGAGGTCGCCGACCAGGCGGCCTAGCCGGCCCTGGGCCGAGCGCCTTGCGCGGCGTCGCTCTTGGGACGAGAGCGACGCTCGAAGGGCACTCCCTCGAGTCCCCTGAAGCCGAGCAAAAGTTGGGATTAATAGAAAGGAACCCATCATGCGTAATCAGAACACGGGGCACCCAAACACCCACGGTGGCGAAGGCGTCCTCGGCATCCCCGTCTCCGTCCTGTTCGAAGACCGCGACCTCAGCCCGAACGCTGCCCAGGCGCTCTTTGAGAGTTTCCGTCGTGAGGACGAAGAGGGGGTCGTAAGGACCTTCCGAGAGCTCATGAGCGAGGAGGGGGCGGATGTCGAGGTCGACACCATCGACGAGTGCCGAGAGGTCGACGCCGATCTCGTTGACGACATCATCACCTGTCGTCGTGAGCTTGTGGAACAGATGTGCCAAGAGGACAGCCTGCCCCCCGCACCATCGCCCGAAGACGCTGAGACGCGCTGGCAGGAGCTTGTACAGCACATGGGGGACGTCCAGCGGCAGATCGAGGACCTGGAGGACGACATGGCCATATGCGACCCCGACGGGTGCCTCGTCGAGACCTGCCCCTTCACGGACGAGGGTCGCGAGCTGCCCCCCAGCGAGCGTGCCGACGCCATCGCATCGTGCCCGTTGACCCCGTACGAGACGGTCGTGGGGAGCACCGGGATGGACGGCATGAGCGCCGCGCTCCGGGACAGCGGCTTCAGGGTCCACGAGATCGGCCCGTCGGCGGACGGCTCGGACGTGCAGACAGCCTGCGATCTGGCTAGGGCCAGGCTCGACAAGCTGGTCGCCTCCGCCCTGTATGGGCGGGTCCCGCTCGACGCGACGGACGAGAGCGGCTTCGCCGAGGGTGGGGCTTTGGCTTACGCGCTCCCCACCGCCTACGATTCGGCCGAATCGGGCCAACGGGGCGCAGCGACGGCGCCGACCGGACAGGGCGATGGCGAGCTCGACCGCATTCTTGCCGAGATGCGGAAGCTCACTGGCCTCGTTCTTATAGCCCTGCGGCTAATCGAGAAGAACATGGCCTGAGCGCCTTGCGCGGCAGCGCTCTTGAGAGAAAGAGCGCTGCTCGAAGGGCACTTCAAAGCCACTAGGTGTGCCGGGCACGAGGCCTGGCACAAGAGACCTGAAAGGAGCCTTGGCATGCCAGACTCAAATGCCAAACCCCGACCACAGCCGAGCTCGGGCACCGAGAAGGGGGGAGCGTCCACAGTCTACGACGTGGACACGACCTATTGGGGCGACAAGCGGATCGGCAATGCCCTGCGAGATGCCGGGTGGAAACACGAGCCGCACTTCAGGACCTACCGCTCGCATGGCAGAACGTGCGTCACGCGCCAGTTCGACGCCTATACCAGGGAAGTGCGCGTAGATGGCAAGGAGCCGCTCGGACCGGAACCGTTGTCCCAGAACGCGGGACAACAGGAGCGCACGGCAAACCCGCAGGTCAATGACGCGGTCAAACCTGCCATGAGCCCCCACAGGAACCGTCTGACCGCGACCGGGCCCGACGGTTCTTGCGGGCACGCCCTGTCCATCCAGGACATACCCTCGATCGCTGCTGTGCGAAGCGGCCTTCGCCCAAGCGTGGACATCGCCGAGGACACGGAGTTTGTCACCAGGGGCGGCAGGCGCTACCTCATCTCTCACCAGTACTCGTTTGCGGACCCGCGCGATCCGGGCCTCAGGCATGACGTCATCATCTTCCCTAGAGGGAAGCGCCTGCGCAGATCCGACACAACCGCATGGCTGATATCTCGGTTCGAGCTCTGGGCCCACCCCTTCTCGAATGTTGGCGAGGACGGCTTCGACTACCGCAAGAGCCGATGCTGGCACCTTCCGTTCCCCCGAGGCAACCACGTCGTCATCAAGTCGTTCGGCACGGGCGAGGAAGCCGCGAAGGCCATCGAGGAGTTCTGGCCCGATGGCGACTGCCCCTACGAGCTCAAGCGCAGCGAGGGCGTCGGTCGCGACGGAAAGCGCACGGTCTACTACCAGAGGGCGCTCTCGGAGGACCTGTCGCTCCCGGACTCCGCCCCCATCGCCGGCGACGTGTCCGACGGGGACATCAGCCGCCTCTTCGTTGCCAGGAACAGCAGGCTCCGCCTCTGCCCCGAGGCGCAGAAGCTAGGCAGAAAGCCCGAGATCGGCTACGTGAACGACTTCGGCGAGATCGACCGGCACGCTCTGCCCATCACGATAGTGATGCACACCGCCAAGGCGGACCTCACGGCATACGACTTCTCGGGCGACTACGAGCAGGACCTGCTTGTCCGCTGCAGCCAGGTGCAGGGCGGACTGGTCACTTTGCGCTCGCCGAGGCCCGCGCACGTGAGCCTTCCCGACAAGTACTGGTGCTTCTGGCCCGTTACATACGCCGTGCGGGACACGATGTGCCTCTCACCTGCAGGCAGACAGACGCTTGAGGCGCTCGGCGAGACCGTGGACGTTCCCAAGCACGTCGTCTCCGACGAGGCGGTGGTCGCCGTGGCGGAGGACGTGGGCGTCCCTCTGGAGTTCGACTCGCTCGTTGACGAGCTGATGCTCGACGAGCTGGCCGAGCTCGTCAGCCAAGGTGGGATAGACTCATCAGAGCTCACGAGAGCCTTGGCGGCTGCCTACGGCGGCGAGAAGGTCGTCAAGGGGCACATGGACGCGTTCCTGCGCCTGTGCCCCAAGGAGTTCGCCGAGTACGCCTCGCAGGACACCGCCGTTGTGCTCGCATACACCGAGGCCCTCTTCGGTCCGTCAACGAAACCTCCCGTGACGATGACATCCGCCGCCACGAAGGTCGCGAAGTCCGTAATGGGAGAGTACCTATCCTCGACCACCAAGGTTGGCGGCTACGGCTTCGACGAGCTCTACCGAGGGCTCAGGAAGGAGAGCGGGGGCCTCGTCGCGAGGCGGGACCGCCCCGGTTACATCCAGGACACCAAGCTCGTCCCGGTCTCGGACGACGCCGACAGAGCGCAGCGCTTCGGGCAGCACTGCTACCACGGCGGATACAACGCCAGCTTGATCATCGGTCTCATTTCCGTACTGACTTACGACCTCGACCTCGAGAACGCCTACCCATCTGCGATGGCGTGCGTCATGGACATCGACTGGACGCACCCGGACGGCTGCATCCTGGAGACGATAGACAAGCGGGAGCTCACGGAACAGGACTTCCACACCCCGTTCGACCCGATCTTCGCGTACGTAGAATTCGAGTTTCCCGAGGACGTGCCGTTCCCCTGCATCCCCGTCTCTGTCGAGGGATCGCTGGTCTACCCGCGCACCTCGGAGGGCCTGGACGGCGTCTACGCCTGTGGACCGGAGCTGTGGCTCGCCCTCGAGCTCGGCGCCCGCGTCTTCGTCAAGCGCGGCGTCACCTGCCGCGTCAAGCTCGAGGATCGCGACGACGGCCACGAGGTGCCGTCCAGATCGCTCTTCAGAGCCGTGAAGGCGCTGGTGAACGACCGCGCGCTCGCCAAGCGTGCGTTCGGCAAGGGCTCTCTGGCGGAACTAATCCTCAAGGTCATGGTGAACGCCCTCTACGGCAAAACCGCGCAGGACGTCGTCGAGAAGAGCTCGTACGACGCCTATCACGACAGGATGGTGGGTCTTGGCGGCTCGTCCATCACGTCGCCGGTGCATGCGGCGCTCACCACTGCGTTCGTTCGTGCCGTCCTGCTGGCGACCATGAACCAGCTACACGAGTCTGGATACCACACGTACTCCGTGACGACCGATGGACTGATAACGGACGCGACATGCGAGTTCGTGGAGTCCCTAGACCTGTACGGGCTCGCGGCCTACTTCCGCCAGGCCCGCGAGTCCCTCGTCGGCGACCCCACGATGTGGGCGGAGAAGCACCGCCAAAATGACCTTCTCAACTTCACCACGCGCGGCAACGTCGCCTTGGAGGAGGGTGGCGTCTGCGCCCACAACTCCTTCGTGACTGGGGCGCCGAAGGGCGGCTACGAGGACCGAGCGCTGCTGATGGACGCGGTCATGAGGCGCGAGGGCAAGGTCAAGTGCTACAAGCCGAAGTGGAAGGGCTTCCGCGACCTTGCTGCGCGCGGAGCGGCGCGCAGCGACTTCGTGGTCGACGAGGATGCCGCCCGCGAGCTTCACATGGACTTCGACCTGAAGCGCAAGCCCGTCCGCGAGAGCGTGGCCGACGACATCGTCAAGCTCGATGGCGACTACGGCGAGGCCGTCTTCGGGAAAGGGACCGGGTCAGTGACCTACTCCATCGCGCGCTTCGACACCGTCCCGTTCGACAGCGTGGCGGAGTACGCGCTCTACCGGGGGTGCGCGAAGGCGATCCGCACGGCTGGCGGGGCGCTCAGGACGGCCGGCGACTGGGCGGCGCTCTTCGCCCGCGTCTCGGGCTCCACCGCCGGAGTGACCCGCCACCTCAAGGACTTCGACTGGGCAGCGCTGCGAACGGTGGTAATGGGCCACAGGCTGGGTCTGTGGACGGTTCCCGAGCTTGCCAGGACCGACACGTCGGTCAGGGCGAAGTGCGCGTGGATCAACCGCTTCAACCGATCGAAACGGCAGTACAAGCCGTCCGACTGGAACAACGCGCGTCGCGGCGAGCGGGCCTCGCAGATGCTGCCCCGCGAGGCGGTGGCGGACCTCCTTGACGAGATGATGCGCGGTTAGGGCCGCGCGCCGTGGGTGGGAGGAGCTAGATCGCGGTCGGCAAGCCTCGGCATGAACCGCGCGGATTGCTCCTCGTGATAGAGGTGGGGGGGCAGGACCAACCTTACCCCCCCATCTTTATTTGGACGCTTCACGTCTCGCTACTTGGACAGCTGGTCGACGACCTCTTGGAGTTTCACCAAGTCCTCGGAGATGTCCTCCTCCTCTATCTCTGGCCAGATCTGCTCGCCATCGACGCAGACGCGGAGCACGCTGGGCATCCTCTTCTTATCCACGATGCACATGGATTTCGTGCCATTCGTGTAGAAGACGCCGCGCTTGGCGTAAGCATCGTCAGGAGCGATCACGCGCTTGTAGCGCTCCAGGAAAACACCGTTCTCCGTCACCCGCACGCGTTCGACGATCTCCGCGACGTTGTCCGACTCGGAGAGGGTCGTGTCCGTCACGGCTTTCTCGTCGGTCTGCGTGCTCACGCTGCCGACGTAGGGTGGGATCATGTGAGAGTCCAACCCGTTGGGGTAGTAGATCTTGACCTCCATATGCCGAACCCCCCTACTTGCTCATGCCGCCAGAAGGTGAGACCCTGCGCCCGCGTTGGGGCGCGTAGGGGCGTTTCCTTCTAGGCATGCGCCCCTTGCGGACGTTGACTTTCGCCGCGTCCTTGCTGCGCTTCGTCTTCGCGTGCTCGAGACGCGAAAGCATCAGCTCCGTGATCAGCATCGTGATCCTCCTCAGCCATCGGTTGATTGCTTGAATGCGCTGGTTTATGCGCCTGCGGTCTGTAACCGGCACGTACTGGTAGCCCTCGGCCTCTGCCTTGGCCTTCGCCTCGCGCTCGAGCTGCGTGACCGCAGACCCCTCGTGTAGCGTCGGGATGAGCTCCACATTGCGGTCGCGGTTGCTGCGGTGGTCGATGCGCTCGGCGCTGCCATGAGCCTCGAGCGCCTCGTTTGCGTACGTGGCCCAACGCTCGCGCCACTCCACGAGCTTCTCCGTCGAGGACCAGCCGGTAAGGTCCTTCGTGACCTGCACCGGGGCCTTGCTCTTGCGGTCGCGGATGGGATCGAGGCCCACTTCCCGCGCCTCGGCCTTGGTGAGCTGCTGACCGTTTCTGTATTTGTAGACTTTCTGCCAGTCCCCGCCGAGCTCCTTGAGCTCCTGCGCTGTCAGCCAACGCTCCTCGCCGCTAAACCGGGCGAGGTATGCGTTGGCGCTCTTCGGGCCGAACCCGTCGCCGTCGGTGGGCCTGAGCGTCAGCATCAAGTGTAAGTGCGGGTTCGAGCCATCCTTGTCGTGGAGCGCCCAGTCCACGACCATGCCCTCGTCCGCGAACGCCTGGGCGTATCGCCTTGCGAGGGCGACCTGTTCTTGACGTGAGAGCTCGCGGGGCAAGGCCACGTTGATCTCGCGGCAGAGCTGGGCATTGCGTGCCCGCTCGGTGCGCTCGACTTCGTTCCACAGAACGGAGCGGTCGAGCCAGCGGAGGGGCGCGCCTGCGGGAAGGACGATCTCAGAATGCACGACGTCGTGACGATGTGTGTAGTCATGAGTCCGTCCGTCACGATCGCACGTCAGCTTCGTGCCACTGCGGTACGCGGCGGCGCCAACGGACGTGCGCCCGGAGGAGCGGGAGATGATTTGTGCGGAAAGATGGAATATGGCGATCAGCGCGTCACCTCCCGAGTCGCTCCGGGATGGCGCATCAGGGAATGCGCCTGGGGACGGCCCGCAGGACGTCGCCATTGGCAAGCCATGGGGCATCCCATGGCGCGCAGCGTGGTGGGCTCCGGTCACGGTGCTCCCGCGCGGAGCCAAGGCGCCGCAGGCCGCACGTCACCCTAGCGCATGCGGGTGACATATAAGTGCGCCCTTTGTTTTGATATGCAATTCGTACTTTCATTTATGCACTTCCGTTCTCTGACCTCGGGGTTTCGCTCTTGGGCATTTACGCACTTCTACGTGCTCTTATATGCTCTCTATCATTATACCCAGTCGTTGCATAATGTATGCACATATATGCATCTGGGTAGAATAGTATCGAAGGATTATTCGATACGGAGGAGGTACTGGCATGGCAAGGAAATCAGCGGAGCAGTGTGTTTAGTCAAGTCCCCTTTTCGGAAATGTGCAAGCATTTCTTTAGGGTGTGGGCACGAAACTTTTTCGGATTTCGTCACGCCGACACGGCAGTGCTTATCCGCGGCAGATGCTCGTGACGGC